>Ga0123352_10003272_pt1 | contig 23326 bp, 18 predicted proteins | sample TergutLab28metaG_FD_89700 | JGI IMG/M metagenome (GOLD analysis project Ga0123352, IMG submission 89700) | Labiotermes labralis P1 segment gut microbial communities from Petit-Saut dam, French Guiana - Lab288 P1 | ecosystem: Host-associated > Arthropoda: Insects > Digestive system > Gut ...
TTTTTTATTTAATCCCTTAATTTTATTCTTTTTTTTTTTTAGAAAAATTAAAAAAATTTTAAAGAATCCCCCTCCCCCCCCCCCCCCAAAGCATTGTATTGTTTGATTAAAATGAAATCACATCTTGCAGTTTTGTGACAGCTGATTATTTCATGTAAAGTATCAATGCTTAATAAAGTTCTACCATATTTTCAGATTCCATCATTTTTGTGCATTCTGCAATTATAACTTTTATAGTAAATGCATATATTTGTAGGGTTGTATATCCTGAGGACTTGGACTTGAGAGATCCCCGATCACCAGATAGTAAGGGGATAGGCTTGAATTCAGGTTTGGGTTCAGGCTCAAGTAGAGGTCGGGGACGAAGAGGACGCCCTCCAAAGTCAAATGTGAGAGGAGGTCTGGGTAGGGGCTTGGATGGAAGTTCTGGACGCAGGGTGGGAGTAAATGCTGGCTCAGTTGATATGGACTTTGATGAGGATAGACTTATTCTTGATGATACAGCCAAGGTGAGTTAATTATGTCTGTATTGTAAAGAAACTGGGTTACTTGAGTGTCATAAATACTTGAGGATTGATTAAATTTTAATTAACCATATGAGCTTTACAGGCCTATTTAATTCACAAAGAGCAACACGTATTGTGTTCCTCTTCTAACTGAATGATACAATTTTATGGTCTGTGTTAGCTGAATTACTTCAACATTTAATGCTCATATTTTTTGCTGTGGTGTGTGATCATGCAGAATATTTGCTTGTTGATTGATCTGTGATGTCAGAATCTACATCATGATTTTGAATAATTTTATCTACATATTTGATGATGAATGTTGGATAGAACTTCCTGTTAAATTGATAATACAGTTAATTTTTCACTGTCCATATGAATAGATACAACAATAGATTTCTTCCTGTACTGTGGTAACTTTAAGAGTTGGTTGTTGAAGTTTATAGATCTTATAGTATGTTACTTTCATGAGCAGGGTGAACGAAAAAAGCAGCTGGCACGCACAAGGTCTGGGCGTTTGTCTCGTCCGCCCAGACATATGGTGAAGGATTATAAGAGACTGCATCACCTTGACTTTGCTGATGCTGATCTGGATGACTCAGATGGGGGTTATTCAGACTATCAAATGAGTGAGCATGAGGCTGAGGATCCACCAGAGAAGACTGACAGCAAGGAGCTGCTGCCAGGTTTGTATCAATGGCAGAGCACATGCCTTGAAATCCAAATAGCTGGTTGAAGTGTCAGTTCATCTTGTTCAATGATATTCCCTAAATATATGCCTGGATCCTTCCCTCCTATGGGAGTCCATTTAAATTGACTTCCTCTAGGTGCCAGCATACACACTGTGCTGTACATTAAATATTGCCCTTGATATTATCCATACATCATAAAAATGTTCAGTAGGTTTGAAGTATACCATTATGTTTAGTAAGCAATGCTGTCACATCATCGGCATGTATGGCAGTGGTGAAGGTTAGAGGATGACTTCTTGGCACTTTACATAGCTCTAATCTGTAGCCATTGTAACACATCTTAAGAATGAGTTATATAATTTTTAACAATAATAGTCTTGGATTAGGGATCCTTTTGTGATCTACTGTATTGCAATGGACTGTCAAGCTGATCAGTCTGTGTTCACCATTATACACCCTTTCATAGAGGAAACAGAATATTCATACTAAGGAATTACTTTTGTACAAAATACTTACGTCCACCTTTAGTATCGGGACTCTGGTTATGAAGAGAACTACATTTTGAGCTGCAAATTGATTCCACCCTTGTCGTTTAATTATTGTGCACATTCCTACAATGTAAACTGCTTACACTCTATTGCATTTTCTTATGCTTATTCCATGCAGGGCTGGCTGTACCAAAACGCAAAATCTCATCGCATTTCCGGTGTCCAACATGTCAGAAGATATACCTTGGATACAGCCGAATGTCCCGACACTTCGAAATGTATCCAGAACATGGTAGTGTTGACCAATTGCAAATGCCAAATCAAACAAGCAGCAGCAGTAACAACAACAACAATAACAATGATGAAGATCAAACACCTATCAATTCAGGTAAGAGATATTATAAAAATCTTAAGGCTACTAAAGGACTTGTAAATTTGTAAAGACAAGGAAGTCATTTCGTTTTGTACAGAGGGCCTTCTGCATACTTGGAAGCCACTATTTCCAAAGGAAAACTTGCTGAGTGGGTTTTTTTGTTGTTTAATGTAAGGAAAATCTGTTAAGGAGACACGCTGGCTTTTGGCAGTTAGCTGCACTAACCCATTCGTTTAGTAGTATCCCATTGTCTGTTAATGGAAATATATGTGGTTAAATCATGCTTGATTGCTTAGATTGCCAACTGTTTCTCTTGCTAGTTGAATAGAGACCAACTTGATGTCACTTGCTTTATTATTTCATTATTTACTGCTCAACATGTTTCGGATGTTAATACATCCATCCTCAGGAGCTTGCGACTTATTTGATGCGTTATTACATGGGTTTTATTGCTCTGTAAGGATAGAGGTTGATGCATTAGCGTACTTATTTAGTGGCGAGTGTTAGTCGTGACGTGCGTGGTTGTTTGAGAAAGCGTTTTTCTGCAAATGTGGCTGGTGTGGTGTCTTATGGTTATTGAGTTTTCTTTGTGTGTGGTATGTTTTGATAATGTTTCATGCACATATTCTGATGTCTTATATATGAGCTTACACATGCCTGGTTCGTTGTGTGTTGGTGTTACATTGTGGTATGGCTGGAGTGGTGTGGTATCCGTATGCAGGCTGAAACACTACTGGTCTGTTCATGTGGAATGTGGGGGTTAGGGGTTAATGACCGTTTGGAATAGGGGGTTCATTTCTCCTGGGCTTTGCTCTAGAATGAGTTTTCCTTCATGGTGGAGGGATTGGATATAGTATTGTTCATACGGCAAGAGTAAGTTTAGGTTATTTATGGGTTTTAGTAGGGTCATAGTACTATTCATTTGGCCATGTTCGTGTTGGTTTTGTAGAATGTGTAGGGCGTATGCTGACTGGGGATTGTTGTATCTAATGTATCGTATGTGTTCTTGGAAACATATGTTCAGGCTGCGGCTAGTCTGGCCTACATACAACAGATTACACGTGTTACATTTCAGTTGGTAGATTCCCCATTTACTGTGGGGCAGGGTGTGGTGGTCTCTGGGCAGTTTAATCAGGTTGGCTATGGTGTTGCGGCATTTATATGCTATCCTTATGTTTGTGTTTCTGAATATGTTTGTGACTTTGCGTATTTGTGGGGAAATGTATGTAAATGTTGCCCATTTCTTGTTTTTGCTGTAGTGTGGTGTGGTGTGTTTTGTTTTATGTTCTATCTGATGTCTTAATTTATGTATTACTGTGGGTGGGAAGCCGTTTTGTTGGGCGATGTGAAGGATTGTTGCCCATTCTCTTTTTTGTTGTACTGTTTTGAGTGCCTTAGCTTACACCTCACAGAGAACACAGTATGTCTCACTTATACAGACCTACAGTGGTGAGATACTGTTAGTGGGCGTAGATCATCATGTTATACAAATTTTAATGAAAACCCAAATATGAAATTCATGAAAATCCATGTGGTGGGAGTCATGCTGCTTGTGTCCTTTGCAGATGTGCAAAGAAAAAATATTACATATGCTTCTGTAAGTCACCAGAACACAGGGGCAGCACAAATTATGAAATGTGTATATTATGTAAACATCACAAAGTGAACAGTGTCCAACACTATTACAGTACAGTATCCTTCTTGCTATATTGCAGAGCCTAATGAGACAGCCAAGGTTGGTATTGCTGTCACAGGCAGTGGTCTGAATGGTATAGTTCGCACAGGCACAGGAAGACGTCGTGGGAAGAGAAGAGGCCCCTGGGCATATACAACCCCTGAAGCTCGTTCTCAAAGGCGAAAAGGCAAATTGCGAGAGGTTTGACATTATGCTGTGTAATTTTATAGCTGCTGCTGTTCACAGACCAGGAGACATGCTTACCCCAACTGGGGTCATATCATGATCTGGGAACTGTATATCTGTTATGATCTGTGCCCTCCATTATGTAGAATGTAACTTCTTTATTTTTTTATGAGAAATAACCAGTGAGTGCCTATACAGATATGTAAATTTATTATATTATAATCAGTGTAGCATCCTATGTGTTTCAACCACCTGTTGTGACCATCTTCAGGGAGGTGTTCTCTGAAGGATATATTACACAGAACATTAAAACAAATAAATTGTTGTTCAATAATTAAGGTTCCTTAGGTCATAAAGATGCAATAGGGAACTTACTATAGCATTAAGTGTAACTTATTTATTCCACTGAGGTATCATTCTTTTTCAACATAATCCCCACACACATTGATGCATGTGTTTTATCCTAACACAAGTTCAAAAATTCCATCATGGCAGAAATTAGGCTCTGGCATTTGCAACCATTCATGACAAGCAGTGTCCACGTCCTCATAATTGTGAGATCAGTGAACACAACAATTTGTAGTCTCACTAGGTGTGTTCAGGAGTATTAGGTGAATGGTCCAGAAGTTCCCACTGAAATGACGGCAACATGTGTCCACTGTGTGCTGTGTGGGGGTTGCACTGTCATGCTGAATGATCATTCCTGATGACATTTCCAGTTCTCTTCCTGCAAGAAAGTGGCTAATGCACTGGAAATAGCGCTATGACATTTTTTGACAGCATTTCCATTGGGTTCATTGTAATAATGGAAAATTTATAGTACCTTGGCCACAAAAGCTTTGTAAATTGACATAGGGCATGCAATAGAACAGATGATAGTTCATAAAACAACCTATAGATGAGGTTATTACTTTTTATATCACCCAATAATGTGTCTCAGCAAATATTATGGCCCCTTTCAAAGAGGCATGGGGACTGTCTGTATGAGTTCTGCTCACAACTGCTTGTTATTTCTAGTGTGAAGTGGTATCAACCCTGATGTGTTCATTGAGTAAATACATTTACCAGTGTTGTTTCTTGAATCATCTGTTTTGTCCTATGGATAAACAGTCACTTATGAATGTAAGCAAATATGGTATATTTGAGAGCAGGAAGTCTGGGAAATTTTACAGCTCTGCATGAAGCACATATTATTACATTTGTTGGTGTGTTCAGGTATTGGCAACATGTGAGGCAAATGAACTGGCAGAGGTTGCAGGTCCTGCTGTGGCAGGTGTTCTGTCACTCTGGGACTTGCTGTTACTTCGAGTGGAGGCTGTGAGGGCAGAGGAGAGCTATGTTGTCACGTTGTGTGATGAGCTGCAGTCACTACTGGAGAAAGTGCAAACTGTTGCTAGTGAGATCCTCAAACCACTGGATGTCAAGTCTGAGAGCAAAGAACACCAGTTAGAGGTAAATCTGGTATATTGCCCAGAATATTACATGTTTTGTGAGCAAAGACACGTCAGATTAAGCTGCAATTTGATGTCAGCACCAGCTTTGCAGCACATGGAAAAATTCCATGTTATGACACATGACAGTAGGGGTAGTTTTATCTTTACTTTTTCAAGTTCCTAAATTTTGACTCCGTAAGATGGAGTTTGTATAATCAGTGCATGGTTGATAGCAAATACAAAATTCCAAGAATGAATTCTCATTTATCTTTCTCCAGCTTCAGGATAAACTACTTTGTGCAACTCTTGGATTGGCCAGTGGGACATACCTGGTGGACGATCGTAAGTTGCAGCATTTCAGTAGGACCGAAGACCCACCTGTTGAACAAATTGTGAAACGCATGAAAATGAATGCACAGGACAATGATCAAACGGAAAATGAAGGTACAAAAACTGGTAGTATGATTGTGAATCATGATGTGAGGGAGGAGTGTGCAGTAAAAAGTGGTGGTGATGGTGATGGTGATATAGACAAGGGCCATGTTACCAAGAATAAAGAAACTGACTGTCCAGAAGTTCTTTCAGCTCTCACTTTAGTTGCCAAATCAGCCTTAGGTCAGGGGCCTGAAAGGGACCAATCTCATGTCCTTGCTCGGACATCAGGGGATGATAGTTCTAAAGTGGTAGGTGAAGTGACCAAGAGTGAAGTTTTCCTGCTGTCAGGTGAGAGCAGTGACATGTGTGTAAAACTCGCAAATGGAACCGAGGGCAGAAAATTACACCAGTCAGACCATCCATCAGAATTTCCTACCTCTGACCAGCAAACGCAGGATCTTCAGACAGTGGATGATATTGTAAATGAAAGACTGAAGAATCTCACTGGTGGGACCAGCTTAGTGGACTTTCCAGTGGCAGCATCCATGAATGTGGTATCTACATCGTCAGTTGATATCCCAAAGCCATCCATTGTCTCTTCACAAGATCTGATTAACAGGCTTGGCCAGTTCCGACCTTTGCGATTACCTAATGATATAACAAATAGTGCAGTGTCATCTTTTGATCCAGAAATGGCCTTAGCTGCAATGGGTGAAGGTGAGCCAGACTCTGTTAATGCATCAAGTCAACACTTCCCTTCTACATTACAGCAAATAGAAAATGTACCTAGTGATTCTGGTTCATCATTTGACCCAGAAGTTTCATTGGCTGGCATGGGTGAAGGACAGCAGTCAACATCAGTACACTCTCAACATACAAGGTATCAGCAAATTGAAAATGTGGCAAATGGATCAGCATTCACTCCAGAAGATGCTCTGGTAGCAATGGGAGAGGGAGAGCACAGGACTGTTGCAGGTGTAACATGTAGGCAGTTTCAGAATACCCTTCCCCAGATTGGAGATATCACAAGGGATCCAAGGCCTCAGTTTGATCCTGAAATGGCTTTGGCTGCAATGGGAGAAGGGGAGCAAGTCACAAATGGTGGATCAACAGAAAACCAGTTTCAGTCTGACCTACCGCAGATCAATATGGATATGTCAGACAACAATGGAACATCATTTGATCCTGATGTAGCTCTGGCAGCAATGAATGAGGGGAATAGATCACCAGCAAATGAGATGCAGAACCAGTTCTCCTCAGTAGGAAATGTGTCAGGTAGCTCGTATAGTTCGGGAATGGATCTTGGTGACATTGGTGATAGTGAAACTGCCAAATCGGTTCCACAGTGTACAGAGAGTGTGGCTAATGTTTCGAGGTTTGTTCCCGATATGTCTCTGACTGCTATGGAGGAAGCACAAACCATGACAGCCAGTGAATCAACACACATTCCTTATCAGCCGCCCTTACCACAATCGAGTACATCAAGTGAACCTGGTTCTTCATTTGATCCAGAAATGGCATTGGCTGTGATAACTGAAAGAGAGACTGTTCACACATGCACATCTTCACAGAGGGCACGTGCAGGTGTTCCCATTGTCAACTCGGGTGCTTTTCAGTTGCAATGTGCACCTGATCTAGGACTAGCTGACACAAGTATGGATGTGAGTCTAGATGAATCAGGCCCTGAGCTTGACTTCGAAGTCCTGAGTGAAGAATTCAACAGGAACACGAGGCACAGATGATGCAACGAAAAGGCCAGTGGAGCCCATTGTTAATTCATGATACTGGATCTTATTGGAGGCTGTGAGTCAGTCTCAGAGATGATATTACCATTAGTACATCATTATAGAAGGTCAACTTTGTCATATGAATAAAGAAACGTTACCAGAATAGACATTCTGGGAATATTCAGTTGTCTGTGAGGAAAATGACAACTGAAACAGACACGTAAATCCAGTAGTGCAAACAAAATGCCAAATAGTTGTGAAGTATTTGGTTTCATTCATTGTTCTTCCGTTGCCATTTTATTTGTGTGGTCCTTGTGGAGAATTAAATTTTGTATATACAGCACAGGAAAAATACTTCTTGCCCAGCAAGTTGCATATTTCCTGTACGAGATATCCATTTGGTCTGACAAGTCTCGAGTGCATTAGATATTACTTTTCCTCTTTTACAGTAACTGATTTGTTTACTGTGTAAATAATATGGCATGACTGTATATACACATAATATGAAATAATGTGGTTTGTAAAGTTTAAAAACTGTGATGCCCACTTTTGCTATCTTGATGGGTGACTGCATCATTGTTACATATGACTTAAAATACATTTATATAGGTAATTTATTGACCTTGGTTTATATTAATACAGTATAAATAACCACACTAACTAAAATGGAATAAGATACTTTAATAGCAGGATGAAATTGGATGTTTTTCATAAGCATATAAATGAGCTGTATGCAGAAATTGAAAACTGCATACTATTAATAAAACTCATGAAGGAATATCATTGATAAAATCACAGGATACTGAATGTTAATTATGATCTTACTTTCACCAAACATTCTCCATGTAACTTCCTGTTGACAGGACAAAGAAGCAACTCTGCAGTATGTGGAATTAAGTGTTTATTTTTTGTAGCTGATAACTGCAAAGTCATTTAAAAGTGCTACAGATTTCATCAGCCAAAAGAGCCAACTTAAATTTCCAGCAGTTGCAGTGGGACCTTTTTTATTTATTTATTTATTTATACAGTGTCTAGGTTGTTCCAGTGAATCACGTATTATTTGGGATGGTGTTCTTTCACTAATTCAGACCTGGTAGAAGAAAGTTCATTGTCACATAGTGGCAAGGACTTGAATGTTTAGTTCTTTATGTATATAATTATATGAAGACATTTTTGGCATGTTAAAAATGAGAAGTTGCAAAAGAGTTGTTGTTTGCCCATCCTTTTGTGTGTGTGTAGTACTATAAAACAGCTGAAAAGATATACATGAAATTTTATATTCAGTAATATTACTCAGTTTATTGGCACATACCAGTTTTAGTGCCAATTGGACAGTAAAAACAGACACTTCATAGAAACACATATGTGCCTTTGTGCACATAACTTCCTAAGCATTGATGGGAGTGAAAAATGTTTTCAACAAAAGTTGTAGAAACATATTTTGTGTCCAGTACACTTTTTCCTTGTGTTACAGTCTTGCAAAGTAAATAAAATTGAGTCAACATGCCAGAAATGTTATGTTAACAGTGTAACTTGTTCTTATAATGGATTGGATCTCTTCAGCACTATGTCCATTATTTTTGTGCAGAACTGACCTATGCAGATTAGTTCCCAGTCAGTACAAAATGCATCATACTCATGTATAGATCTGAGATTCCCGGTCTTGATCTTCTCCATTATTCCTAATAAGGTTCCATTGATTTTGTTTTTCTTCAGCTTCCTTTCCTGTCTTTTTGCCAAATCAGCCCACTGTATGCATGTTTTCATGTCTATCTTTCATTCTGTCCCTTAATATCGTAGCAGTTTCATCCATCATGGCATTCAGTAAGATTGGTAGGAGGATGCTTGCTAATTACACTACTAGTTTTGAACTGTCAGGAGAATCTTAATTTTACTGCGTAACACAATTGATACAGTCACTGTTTGTTAGCTTCATTTCTTCTGTAAAGATATACTGGTACTCTCATCTCAAGCTTGACCAAATCTTTTGTGGTTTGATACTGTCATGTGCTTTTTCAAAATCCATACATACATTGACTACAACCTTGCCAAATTCCTAATACTTTGCAGCTAATTTTGTCACTGTGAAAGTCAAGTACAGATATGCATTGCTTAACGACGGGGATCATTCTGAGAAATGCGTCTTTAGCGATTTCGTCATTGTGTGAACATCATACAGTGTATGTGAACAAACCTAGATAGTATAGCCTACTACACACCTAGGCTACAAGGTATAGCCTATTGTTCCTAGGCTACAAACTTGTACAAGATGTTACTGTACTGAATACTGTAGGTAGCTGTAACACAATGGTATTATAATATTATAATAGCATAATCTTATGGGACCACCGTCATATATGCAGTCCGTCGTTGACTGAAACATTGTTATTCGGCGCATACCTGTATGTTACAGATCCTTCCAAGTGACACAGTTGACTTGTAGAGACATTTATTTTGAAACTTAAATAAATTAAAAGAAGTAACTGCTGGAGAGACCAGTAGAAGAATACAATATGGTGGTGAATGTTGGTAGATTATAAAATAAATTATGAAGTAGAGCTATCTAAGAACAATGGTAGGAAGTATACTGTACAGGATTACTACTTAAAAAGTCATAATATGGACCCTTGTGAGAGAATTACAGATGATAAAGCAGCTGGCAACAAACCAAAAAGAGAAGGTTGTAGAGAAGAGAGAGGGGCCTGAAGGTTTTGGCCTGCCTACCTGTATAAAATAGAAATGATACCACAAGGAAAAAGAAGACAAGTTAGTTTTAGAAATGTCCACCGCATTTCTCTAATCCAAATTTCCTGGCTGCCATAATATCAGATTTGAGTACTCCAACAATATTAGGACAGCTGTCCTGGTTAGATAATAAGCACCGCTGCCCCCACTACATTCAGTTGATCACTCACATCCAAATTTTTCATTACCATTTTTAGAAAACAAAGTAAACTGAAGACAATAATAAACAAGCAATGCATGCATAACCAGTGTTGCTATGGAAATGCACAAATGCATTCCCTTTGTATTGTTGCTAACCTGCATATAGCTTTTAACAATATAAAATTACTGACTGTTGCCATGGGAATGCAAGAATGGGTTACATTTGTACTGTTGTTGAGCCACAAAATATTTTGTACTGCTTTCAACAATGTAAACATTCTTACGTCTTCATGTAAAGTGCCTGACATTGTTTTCTGATTTTAACTAAATCTGGTGTTCTTGACAGATTTTCAGAAAGGTCCCCAATATCAAATTTCACAAAAATCTGTGTTGATACATGCAGACAGATGGACAAACATGACGAAGCTAATAGGCGCTTTTTGCCATTTATGCAGATGCACCTAAAAACTTAAGGAAAGACTAATAATATTGCTGTTACATATTTTTAGTTACAGCTGTCATCTAGTATCCCAGAATTCAGAATGCAAGTCCTTGCAGTATATCAGTCCTTGGGGAATACCATTATTATTACTGGCTACCAAAAATTTCTCCCATGGGCACTGGGAGCTGACAAATGAATTGGTTAGTGCAATATGGACGTTTTCCACATGCATGGTTACAAAAACCAGGCAACATGTATGACAACAGATCTTAAGGTGAATAAACATTTAATAACTGGCATGTGTTTTTATACATCTCATGATGCAACTTCTCAATTTCTCTGCCACTTCATGCCCACAAGAACAACAAAAATCAACATTGGAATTACTGAATTCCTGTACGTATTTTCTCCAGAAACCACTGACATACCAATAAAAAGATAATGTGTAGCTACCCATTGCCCATTCTTTAAGAGCATGCAGGTGGGGCTGTCACGAAAAGCTAACAGTGCCTCAGCCAGTCAAGAAATTCTCTACATTTTGTGGAATCGCAAGGTTCATTACTCTGTTCACAAAGATCCTACTACTTGCCTCTTCTGAACCAGATTAAACGAATCCACAACCATCATATTTCTTCAAGACCCATTCTAATATTATCCTTTCATCTAAGGCTATGCCTTTCAACTGGTCTCTTTTCTTAAGGTTTCCCCCACCAAAACTCTGTACACATTTCACCTGTTCCCCATACACCATATGCTCCACCTGCCTCATTAACTTTGATGTGATCACATGAATAATATTTTGTGAGGAATACATATCATGAAGCTACTTATTGTGCAGTTTTCTCCTGTCTCCTCTTACTACCTCCCTCTTAGTCCTAAATATCTTCCTGAGCATCCTATTCTCAAACCCTGTAAGTCTATGTTCTTCCCTTAACATGAGGGACTAAGTTTCACACCCAAACAACACGAGACAAAATTACAGTTTGTGTATTCTAATTCTTATATTCTTAGATGGCAAACAGGAAGATATCAGATAATGGAAAAAGGTAGCAAACATTCCCTGAGTTTAATCTGGTAGTCAGTTTTTTAATGCACAAATTGAAGGTATGAAAACGAAAATGTATTTTAAAGAACCTAAGCTATCCATACTTATAAAAGTTTTAATGGCAAAACAAAATGTGTAATATTCAGAATCTGTAATACATGCACAATGGATCCATGTACTAGGTGCACTGCAGTTGCATCAGCATAAGTGGTGGTGCAGATGGAGAAAACCGGTTGTGGTCTGATTTCTGGAAAAAGAAATCAGGAGCGTAGGAAATTTGAGATTCTTATGGCAGTGACTATGCAGAACACCGTCTTCTGGGATATGAAGCCATGATCGATGTTTCAGAGGAACCTGCTCCTGCCATCTTCAGACCAGAAAAATGCAGTCATCAGATTCCTCCAGAATGGAAATAAATTTCTACTAGACCACATGGCATCACATCCAGGAAGACAATATTCTTCAAATCAGCAGTGTTAGTTCGGATACTGTTTTAGACAAAGGCTGGGATGAACAAAGCTTGAGACCTTCCATTTAGGCACTGTTCAAGCCATTCACAGTCTCAGTGTCTGTGTAAAGGCAAAAAATCAGGACAACTGCCGGTCTCTGAAGAGCTGGTGGACACCGTCAAGTTTCATGAACATTCCTTGAGTATACAAGATGCATGTGCAGGGATTTTCTTAGTCAATGGTATGAAAGATTGTAAGGAACTAACATAATGTGAACTGACACATTTTGAGGATCTGGGGCTTAAAAAATTCTCACAATTTAAATGGGAACACAAGGAACAGTCTTAAAGTTAAATATGCATTATGCATTATCTGTGCAGACTGGCCCCACCCCTTTGCAACAGGGGCCATTATGGAAATGACATATGATATGTTGAATCTTAAGTTGATGTCACAGTTTTATCAACACCTTTATGAGAACCTTTCAACAGGATGATGCAATTCCCTAAATATGAATGTAACATTTTCCCCAAAATGTTGTGCCAAACTACACAGCATTACATATGAGAATAAAGGAGGCTTCAGACATACATATTACACATGAATTACAAAAAATATTTAAATGAATATGACTCAGTTGGTTCTATGAAAACAGAGATGATGTATATCAAATGTTACATATCTATGGAATATCATTTTGATAAGAAAATATGTCCAAAGCAGTTACTAGATTTTCATTCCCATAATAGCCATACCTGCACACTATCTATCTAGCTTATGTATGTTGGAGTTAAGTTATAACTGGTGGACCTGTATTTTGGAGGTACAGTTAGTGATACAACACACATCACATGTGAAGCCACCATTTTTACTGGAAATATATGTTGAAGCTAAAACATTCTTATATCTACATTCTACTGATATACAAGGCATGCCACAGTTACTAAATACAGTTTAGACACTGAACCCTTTACAACTAAAACCAGTGGTAAATCTGATAAACTGATGATGCAAAGATTTCATCATTCTCTTTAATTGCTTATGATGCCTGTTTTATAGATATCAGACTTCAGGTATGATGAAGGGATAATAACTGTGTGGTAATGAGAAAATGTGGTATTTCATGGCGAATGTGAGGTCATGAAAGAAAGACAAAAAATAATAATGGCGCGAGTTTTACCATAGTAGGAGCTTCTGGATCACAAACAGGTCATTATGACAGTGAGAACTCAGTTATGTTTCTGCAGGCAAACTATATATACATTTCATCTATACAGTAAGCTTATTTTTCCTCAAAACCTTCCCTTCTTAACGTTTATATTCTTGGTATAGTTATGTTTCTGCAGTTTAAAAAACAAAATGAGAGTATATGCTTGTAGATTTACATGTAATTTATTAATGAATGTGCACTTGTCTAAGTGTATGCATGTCACTCCACCCCCAGCAGTTTTCATAATTTCTTCCAAGGAAGAAAAGACTGTGGATCAGGCGTGTGTGTGTACACAAACTGAAAAGTTAATTCTGGTCTTTTAGGATGTGTTGTTGTGCTACTGAGTTAGTGTTTCCTGACACTTCAAAGACATTCTTTCAAAACCCCGCAACACAGCTTCACATCCAACAAGACTGGAACTCTCAACAAAACCAGTGTGGAAACCTCAAATCTCATGTAACTTGAGTACTGTTGTCACATGAACACAAAGCTCATTTTATTGTTGTGGTGATCAGGTTTTGGGCACTAATATAATAGAAATGTCATATTTCTACCTACTAGACCACCCAGTGCCCTGAGCAATGGGCACAGCACACCTGAAGTAAAAATCCTTTCATAATAATGAATTATGTCTGCCACCCAGTAGGCTACTCCATTTTCTGCACAAAATGTCATCCACAGAAATATTCTGCCTGAAAGTCTTTAAAATATTGACAGATCAGGGAATATTTCTCTTAAAGTTCTAGAACTGTTGTTGCTGAATAAACATAAATTTGAGTTCTGGAAGAGTTTCAAAAATCTGTGAAAATAATTAGCTCTTCAAGTGTCATATACACGGTTTTATCCTGGTCCGGCTTTCTCTTCTGGGTTCATCCTAAAAAGCGGGAAATATTGTCACAACCATGGGCCTGCGGGTCAGAACTAGCACCAATCCACACCAGTTACCTCACTACTACTTCATCTCAAATGCAACAATTATAACCCTTACTCACGGACTGTTTCTTGTAATGCACAGAAATATATTTACATAAAAATAATCATTTAAATATAACATAATGTCCCTGTCGTTTTCAATGCTTATCTCACCTTTGTTATAATTCGAGTGACATAACCTCAGATACTTTCCATGATATACGGACGTCGCCGAAGCTAAGTTGGGTTTTTAGATTCAAACAAACACATGCGTTCTCTCCACTAAAGTTCTTTGATATACTGCGGATTATCGCTACACATTACGGAATGCCTTACACTTACGGTACACATACGGTAAATTCATCTCTATGATGTTTATATTATAAATTTTAATACCTCTCTTGATCCAAGAAATTTAAGCGTAGACGTTGAAGAATGATATATGACTAGAGTTCGAGAAGAGGCTTATTTAGCTACGTAGTGCATGCTGAAAATAGGTCTTTTAATCTTCTTGCCTTAAGCGGGTCGCATATCAGTTTGCTTGACATGATCCGTAATATGCCATTACTCTCTTGCAGAGCTTCTACTCTCATACTAATTATATAATTTGTACAGGGGAATGGGTATCATGGATGTTTCTGTAGCCGCTTACGGTACGTCCCTAACTAGCAGGGAGAATAATTATATTGGATCACGGATTACCAACATACAAACGAGCTCTGTTTAGTACCCTGTTCAGCAAAATTGCTAGTCATTCTTAAAATGTTGTTTTTGCCTACGTCTGTATAACAGAGTGGTTGTACATAAATTTCTCTGCTGTCAAGATGGAAGAATACACATCGGATAGTAGTGAAAGTGATAGCGTGCACCGGACAATTGACTACTCGTATTTAATGCTGGATACAAACACGCTTTTTCACAATATCGAGTGTTTTGCAGAAAAGGACAAACAGTTTGAAAATGTGGATACGTTATTATTATATCACAACATGATTAATGCACTGCCATTAAATATAAACAAATTTAAGAACTTAAAAGTGCTAGATGTCAGTTCTAATGGATTGTTACATTTGCCTGAGACACTAACAGAATGCCCTCTCACATCTCTCATTGCTAAGAATAACAATTTGGACTGTGATTCTTTTTCAAAATCCTTTGGTTCCCTCATCACTCTCAAAGAACTCAATATTAGTGGTAACAATCTCGCCTCCTTTCCTGAGCAAATACTTGAAGTTACAAGTTTGAAATATCTGTATATTGGTGGCAATAAGATACGGGAAATCCCCAAAGACATTTGGAAACTAAATGGGTAAAGATTATTTCTCAGTTAATGGTTTAATTTGTTCTAATTTTTAAGCAACATTCAATGTTGTTTAATCTTTGCAGGCTTCAGGTCTTGTACATTGGTGGGAACAAACTGATTGATGTACCAGATTCTGTTGGAAAGCTGAACCAGCTGCAAGCTCTCAATCTAAGTGACAACATGCTGGAAAGGCTTCCAGCTGCAATTGCAAATCTCAAGAATCTCAAGTCACTTTTACTTCACAAAAACAGGCTTCGTACTCTTCCAACTGAAATAATTGCTTTGAAATGTTTGACAGAGGTTTGTATTGTTTCTGCATTGGCAGGAATGATATGTTTTTTGGCATATCCTAATTGGAAGCAATTTACTGCATGTGCAATTTATCTTTGGGCTAAGCAGAATGGGTAGCTTTGTGCACTGATCCCACAGCATGTATTTCTAGGGACATTACCACAGCTGTGTCATAAGAACTTAATGGTGACATTTTGCACTGAGGTGGCAGGTACCCTAACAATTTGTGACTGCTGATTTTTCAGGAAAAAGTGTGTTGTAACTTCTGGAAAACACAATGTGCTGATCCACACTCCATCAGGAAAAAAGGATTTGTTATATTATCTATTCATAAATTGGAAGCATATTGATTTGCGCTTAAGTTGAGGCATCCCAGTTGTGTATGTAACAATAAGTTAAGGATAATGTAGGTCGAACACAACTAGTTTGTTAGCAGGGTGTTTAAGAAGCAACATGTTTCGGCTTACTCGGAGGCCATCATCAGGTTTACAATGTTGGCTCTAAGAGGCAGATAATAATGTGAGTAGTGGATGTTGAGATCTCATCAGCGATGGGCCAACAGAACCCAAGGACGATGAACCCCGCCTAGGATACTACATACCAACTACACACGTCCCCTGCCTTATCTGCTTAGGTGACTCCAGTCACCACATTTCAGCACCCTCCTACACACAGTCTTTTCTCGTATATACTTTGTAAAGCATGATGATGAAATCTCAACATCTGCTACTCACATTGTCTCTTAGAGCCAACATTGTAAACCTGATGATGGTGTCCGAGTAGGCCGAAACATGTTGTTCCATTAACACCCTGTTAATAAACTAGTTGTGTTTGACCTACATTATCCTTAACTTATTGATTTGCGCTCTTTATTTTGTAGAGCTGTATTTGTAAGAATTGTGCTGAGCATGAGCTGCACTTCCTGTCACACACTGTAAAGTTATGTGGTGCAGTGTTCTAACCAAGCACTAATATCATGCAATTTTGCTAATGGTGAAAACATATCTAAAAAATACGAAGTCATTCATATGTAGTACTTCTGATGGTGTAAACAATTGAAAATGACCTAACCAGTGAAGGCCAGTCCAACTAGACAAACAAGGACTGTTTGACACACAGAAGTGAAGTCCTAATTATGATTTAAGTAATAAACAGGACCCCCCCCCCTGTAGAATAGCCAACAGTGGCTGAACTGCAACCACAAAAGCATCACCAGGATGGAAGAAGTTCAAGTTGCACAGCCACATCTGTGCCCTGTTGCCCCCATTTTATAATTATCTATGTACTGATATATGTAGCATGGGAAGTGATATACTGTTATCATAGAACCAAACCATTACAGTACAGGACATCATTTATTTGGGAGAGTGAAAAATATGGTGTGGTAGAAGTAAATTATAAATATCAGATTCTGCAAATGATCCCTTCAATTTGTAAAGGACTCTACTATTTTTTTTCACCCATCTCCATATCACAGTATCCAAAGAGTGACAGAAGATATACTCTGGATGACCATTGTATTTCCAGAGTTTTATGCAGAAGCAGTTCTCAGCCTTAAACCTGACTCACTAAATTGTCAGATACAACAAATAAGGGGTGGTTCTCCACCTGCTGTGAAGAGGTATAGGGATGACAAGCCACCTCCATGAAAAATCATGTTACAAATCATAACACAATTCAAAAGACAAGACAAATAGCTTATTCTTTTTTTGAGTTGTGGGGAAAGTAGAGCATAATACATGGAGTTTTCTTTATGTCAGACTGAATTAAATATAATGGAAAGGACAATTCCTTATTAGAAAAAGGGTCCACAGAAACTGTGGAAGAATAAAATATTTCTACCACCTTAGTGGATATTGTCAGTGGATACATAACAGACCGTCAAGTTGGAGGCAACATGCTCCATTGAAATGCAGTGTGTTTACCGGTTAACATCCCAGAAGACATGAACCTTAATCTTAAACCCATTCAACTCTAATTGGTAGCACTGGACTCTTGATTTCAGGGAATCTAAGTGTTCCTTAGAGGACCCGAAATACTTATGGAAATGAACTACAACAAATTTTCTGGTAATTTAATCACTAACTTATTATTTATACTTTAATATTGTGTTGTCCAGACTAATTATACATAGGTGGTTTGTATAATATGTGACTGTGGCATCAGAACTTTAACACTTCGCCGATTGGATTCACCCAAATTACGAACTTTACTTTACCCAAGCCAACAGTTACTGCCCTATTGCGTCTGTATGCGGTAACTGTCACCCCCATTTCCATTTATATTCCAGTACTTGAATTTTTAACCACTTCCCTGATTTCCAATTGGCTGTCTTTTAATTTCACTGTTTCCTAATGGGTCCAAAAGTTAAAATTTTTGAATTCTGTTATGTGATTGGCTACCAATGACCTAACGTTGTCCACCATGCTGTGACCTGTATGAATCCCAAATGAGCATTTTAGCTGTTTTTCTTGATGTATACGCCTGACTACCATCCATCCTCCCCCACAAGATTTAAGAGGTCTAAAACTGTCAAAGTTTAGAAATGTTCACTATCTGAAAAATGAACTAAACCCATTTATTTTGACACTGACATACTGAAACAACTGCCAGACCCTTCTGGCCACCTGCAACGCGCAAAGTCTCACCCTTTCAAAACATCCCTTATTTTTTTTTATCTCTACTATGCCTTACCACCGGCCATTCAATTTCACTTCTCTCTTAACACACGTGCAACGGTTATAATCTCCAACAATCACAGCTACTGAATGTAGGCCTGTACTTATAATTGTAATTATAACAATATGGACATCCCACAGTCTTTCAATACATACAGGATAGTCAGCAGCATAAAATTTGAAGAGGGGGAAAAAATGATATATTTACATAACATTATGACTGTTGCTTTTGAAAAGTTCTGCAGGAAACCTGTAAAGCCACAGTAAGATGCTTCTGTTATGTCATGGTTCAATGTTGTGTTACAATGCAATGGTGCCATAAATGCAAACTTATTATGCAGTAAATGATTACACAGTGAATACAAAGAGGTATTTTTTTTTAAATGTGTATTAAAGCTGCTGTTAGATACTTTTATTCAAAAGGTGGAAGACAGGATTACACTTAGGGTACCTCAGAGTTTCATGTACATATGAAGTCCAGAAATATGTAGGTAGTACTGTTGCAATGAGGTGTCGGGCTGAATGGTCACCTGGTTTTAAATCTTTCCCATCAGTGACTGATTTAAGTACTCATGACATGCCACTTGTTTTAATGGAAATACTTTATCCTGTACTTGAAAATGCATCTATAAAATGCTAAGCATAAGATCCGTACTGAAGTCAGTAAATTCACTGAACATATTTAATATATATAAAATAAAAACATTTTTGAACAAACTGCTTTATATATTTGAGTGATATCGTTCATGTTACTCCTTATGATAAACAAATCTTTGGAATAAGCGAAATGTCTATGTGAAGATGGCTTACTGCACATTATCAGTGCACAGACACTTAGGAGTGTTTATCCTGAAAATGCCATAGGCTGTTTGGTTGACTGAATGTAGGTATGAGACTATTTTCGAAAATAATACATGACTTAGAAACCGTGTTCCATCTATTAGATGAGTAAAACATCATAAAAGGAACAATCTAATCTGCATGTACAAACAGGGTATTTTTCAGCTTGGCTGCAATGCTGAAGATTGATCTTGCAGAACTCATACTGTCTGAAGTCTCAAAGTAAAAAATTTATACTTCTATATTGTTTACCATCCAGCTAAGTTTACGTGACAATCCTCTGGTGGTGCGCTTTGTAAGCAATATGACACTCAATCCTCCAAGCCTTCTAGAACATGCTGGGAGAGCAATCAAGATTCACAGGATACCCTATGGAGTTCCAGACCTGCCGACAAGTCTTGTTGAATATTTAAACAGTGCCCATCACTGTGTCAACCCTAAGTGCAAAGGTAGTGGACATGCTATGTAGCAATATTCATTGTACAGGCAGGTCTTGTTTTACGCTGGTGTTACATTCCTGAAAAATGTTGTGCACACTGAACACAAAATTCCCATTTAAAACAGTGTATTTCCTTGGGGTTAGGGGACTTCACAGCTTCATCCTGTGTAGTGTATGACTACCACTAATGGACATATGGACCTGTACAGTATATATACATTCCTATACAGTATACATACATTTCTCTACAATATATTTACTTATTTCTAATGCAATAAAAATGTAAGAGACTCACATTCATAGTTTTTGGTGTGGTTGTTAGGACTGTGGTAGTCTTGCTACACAAACACTCCATTTCAGATTGATAGCATTCAGTGTTATCGTAACACTCGGCACTTTCATCATGAATTGTATGTACATTACAATGAGCGAGTCTAACATAACGGCATGTCAACAGTTCATTCACCTTCTTTCAAGCGTGCTTATTGCACCTAATTTCTCTTCAGTACTGATTGTCATTTACTGGTTTTGCACTAGATGGTATAGATTTACGTTTGTCATTCAATGCCAATGCCGTCGAAGAAACTGAATTAGCCATATGATAATTTCATTAATGTATTCAATCCATACACATGACTGATAGCATGCAGCAACATCACTTTCTGCCAACTTCCTACAGAAGATAAGTGTGGCCACAGATTGTCCATGCCAAATAGTGTTAAACTGAAAATATCACGTAAAACGAGACTTGCCTGTATTGTCATTTGCTATTTTAATGATACTGTCTTATACATTATCATCATCTAAATACACAGCTATATAGTAACATGCTTAAAAATAAAATACTGTAATGCTACCTTTATTAAAATATTACGGAAGTCAGTTTCTAGTAGAAAGTGTTTGCCTCACTATCATGAACTAACTAGTCCTGTTGAAAGAAGAGGAATATTATTAAAAATATTCACATTAGCCGGGTTAGTGAAAATGTGGGTTTGTACAACATTTAAAACTAGTTCTTTGGCTTGAAATATGTGTCTTCTCTCTTGAAGGTGTATTCTTTGACAACCGAGTGGAGCATGTAAAATTTGTGGACTTCTGTGGGAAGTATCGCATTCCTCTCCTGCAGTATCTCTGTTCATCCAAATGTATTGAAGATGATTCCAACAGCCATATTGATGAATCAGGAGCTTGTGGCTATGCAAACAGCAATATGATGAAGAAAGTTCTTCTTGGTTAGAACTTCGTCTTCTGTAACTGTCTTGCATTGACATCCACTCAATTATTGATTGTGTATGTATTTCAGGAGAAGTTCCCACACTTATATAACATTGTTGTAATTAAAGTGACTACAAAATATTGGAAACTACAATAATAAAAGTTATGCATAAATTTATGCTACTGTACTTTCTATTTGCAGAGTTAAATAATCCAAAATAAGAACCTCTAAAACACCAGAGAAATTAAAAATTCACAGTTACATTTAATATGGAGAAAAATGCCATATTTATATGAATTTAAGACAACCCCTCTTATAAATCCTGTTTTTAGGAAAATTACCACTCACTTTTGCCAGGTTTTTATGTCACTTAATTTCTGGAATTAAATAATCAGGAGAGTTAAAGTTGTATAGTATTACTACAGTAAAAGTTACAATCACACCATTACTTTCATCACTGGAAGAATACTTTTCATGACTTCCTTCCACAGGACATGATTTTCTGTTCCATTCACATCATCTGACACACACACACCACTTTTTAAACCTCTTAATAATGGATTCTGATGAAATGGCTTCCCAAGCAGTGCTTCAGATGTTCTTCTTAAGTGTCCCTTTGGTGTTGGAGGAAACTTCCCAGGTAACAGCCATTCCACATACAGGTGCCTTAGGTGATCTTCAAATGGGTCGTTATATCAAGTACCTGTGACTGGGAGGCCTTGCCTCTTGGTATTAAACAGACTGTGTTTACATTAGAAGTTCAAGAGTTCACACTTTTTGTGTTAAAATGACCCCTTCTCATTAATTTAAATATAAATCAACTGGAAAGTTCTTTTAACATGTCATCCTGTTGTGTTAAGTACAAAGATTAAAACAATATCCATACAAACACGAAATTCTATTTATTATACAGAGCTATGTGTTGTGGACAGATATTGTTTAAATTTTTATAGGCATGTTTTCTTTTGGAAGATTCCTCCTCTTCAAAATAGCAAATGTGTCAGTTATCTCTCATCAGCCAGATATGAAAGCACTTCATTTATTCACACTCACAGTTTTTTATTTCCTGTTCTTTGACAAGGGCTGATACAGTGTTCAGTAACATCTTTTTGGGCTGACAGCCACAACATATGGTTCAAGCACACCATTTCAGAGACCAAACCTATACCCGTTATCAGGGTTGAGGTATGCTGCAACACCCCTGATGAAGAAGAAGACACTCAGTTTCTGAAAAACTGGTATGCTTGAACCACCTGAAATGGCTGTTGGCTCGGAGTTTTACCAAATGCTTTTACTGTGAAAGCTTCACATGTAACTGTAGTGTTGGTTTGCATACAAACAATACTGGGTTTCATCTGCATTGCCCATTTGTTCTAAGATGTAACTGTGTTTGTGGTGCAGTTTAATTGTATGGCACAGGCTCTTCAAGGTAGTCTGTGCACTAATGTAGTTCCTGAACATAGAAGCAACCCTTTACTATATATTTTACTGTCCAACCATTAGTGGCTTTGAAATTCTGCCATACCATCTTCAGGGATAAAGCAAATTCTACTGCATCATATTTTTCTCTCTGGTAATGGAAAGGCCATTTTTGTGTTTCTGTAGCACAAACTCCAGAACATTTTGGTAAGTGGCATTGAAATTCCCGTGCTTGGGCTGGTAAAACGCTTTTCAGGTTGAATTTGCTTCCTTGAAAACTGGTTGTCTATTTTCTACCGTGTTGTACATTATGTTCTACAACATGGTATGTGTGCAGTTGTTGGTTTCTTCTTAATACTTAACTACCTGTTGTACCTCTCCTTTCAATGGTCATCTATGATTTTGACAGAATACTTCAGCAGCTTCTACCATCAACAATCTCACTTGAAATGAGCTGCTGGCATACCATGATAAGGTCAGAGGTATAACAATATATGTAAAATTATTGTAGCAGCTGTAAAATTTTAATTGTCCACCTAGCCATGGCAGATTCCACGCACACAACATTCACAGAATGTGTGTAACTTTGTATAAAGTTATAAGGTAACTCTGCACTCCCCCCCCCCCCCCCCCCCCCCCCCCACTTTCTTATCTACTTAATTTTCAAAAAAAAATGTTTTAAATCTAATTAATAAGTTATTTTAATTAAAAAAAAGAAAAAAATAAAACAATCAAAAAAAA
>Ga0123352_10003276_pt1 | contig 23316 bp, 18 predicted proteins | sample TergutLab28metaG_FD_89700 | JGI IMG/M metagenome (GOLD analysis project Ga0123352, IMG submission 89700) | Labiotermes labralis P1 segment gut microbial communities from Petit-Saut dam, French Guiana - Lab288 P1 | ecosystem: Host-associated > Arthropoda: Insects > Digestive system > Gut ...
GTTATATTATTTGAAGTTTCAGTCCAGTGCCAGGAGTCTGCTTGTATGCAGCTTCTAGTGCCAGTTATATATGAATTACAAAGTTTTTCAATTGTTACAGAAATGTTAATGTTTCATTCAGATTATTATTTATCCTAATTGGTGAAACTCTTTTAAGGTGAAGTTTTAGAGGAGTTGCACCAGTGCAAATTATGCGGCTATGAAGTTAAATATCTTGTGGTTTGCGTAAGCCGAATATTTGGTTGGCTGCCTGGCTTAGACTGTACAGTTCAGTTGTGTTGTTTGCGGTTATTAGTTGCTTGAGAATCCTGTTCTTGAATTTTGTGTTGTAGAGTTTTCATTCAATATTTCATTCATCAGATTGATTGAAAAATATATTGAAATATGGTAATAGAAGAAATATGCTGCATTGCAGATATTCATTTTCTTGATGTGGGTAAGCAGTATTAACCTTTTGGCGCCGGAATTATTTTTTTAATTTTAGCACACCCTGTATATAAAATGTGAATAATACAGGAACCAAATATGTTAGAATTATGAAACAAACTGCATTTTGAAGAGAAAAAGATGGAGAGTATATATCGTGTTTAAAATATTCAGTACCTATATTTGTTGAATAAATGTATAAAATGCAACTTTAGAGGTTAGCGATGTGGTACGACCACTATAGTTGACATTAGGCGTCAAAAGGTTAACCTTGGCAACAATGAAATAAACAAACTGTAACCACCACAGATGATTGAGATATACGATGTGGAGTTTGGGCTTTAGAGGTGAATTTAATTTGACCCCCACATTTAAAACCTAAGTTAAAGAGAAACCTTGTCTTATAATTGGGTAAATACAGTCAATCTGGTAGTATTTATGTGCAAGAACTGAAGGTGGATTGACCAGTGCTAGTGTATGTTGAACCTAACTGTGCCTTCACTTTAACTGAAATCATGATATTTGTGTATTTTGAATCGGTTGAAGAATTGCATGGAAATATAACAATGATTCTATAGTTGCTGAATGGCACTGCAGTAGGTGCACATGTAACAAGATGTAAAATGAGATACTGGAAAGATTATGGGCAGTGAATTGGAAATGATAGAGGGAAAATTAATGAAGTGAACAAAGTCATGATTTGCTATGGGCTGTCCTTGCCCCAGTTGTACAGGGTTATTCATAAGTCCCTCCGGGATTTCCGAACTCGACTGCGCAACAACCAAGACAGACAAGGCAGAAAGGAGCATATCAACAGAGAGAGAGACACTCCAAGTTTCTGTCCTACCTTGCAGGTGCTCGATATGCTCCTTTCTGCCATGTCTGTCTTGGTTGTCGTGCAGTCGAGTTCGGAAATCCCGGAGGGACTTACGAATAACCGTGTATTTAAAGCTGGGTAAGTGAATACAGATTCTGTGTTTCCTAGTAGGGTGTGTGAAATTTTTAACAGTGCTGTGAGTGTTGCAGGCTATGTAGATGGGTGAGTCTTTATAAAATCATGGACACAAATTTGTGTCCTGCCCAGAAGTCTGGCAGTATGGGAAATGGAGTATATGTGTTTCAAAATGTGGGTCATGTACTTCAAAGTGTCTTACATCAGTACTCAGTACATCCAGTACATCTTTCCATAAATAGTGGTAGCACATTATGTGTTTATTACTACAACAATACTCTTTTGAGAATGACTCATGCATTCTAGTGGTAGCTTAACTCTGCAATTCATATGAGGAAGTAATGGACTTAATAACTCCAGTGGGAGTATCAGAGAGAACCAAAATTACTTTGTTGTGTGTTCAGAACACTTGTATATAATTTTATTTGCCTGTGGGAATTTCACACTGAAATGTGGAGTGTACGCTTCCGTACAGGAGCAGTTCTTGTCACTGTCTGAAAGTCTGCTTCTCATTAAGTTCAAAGGCTTTCACAGTTGTGTAGATTTCCAGAGTTGCTCTTTGTTACAAGAGAAGTGATTCAGTGAATTGTCCAGAAAATATTTGGTGTTATTCAACTTTTTATTATTCAGGGGGCTATAATGTAGCCTTGACTTAAAAGCAACCACGTTTAGAATTAACTTAATTTAAAAGTGCACAAAGTTTTTGTCTAATACCTGGGTCCATCACGTGTTCTGAAGTTCAAGGTATTGTGAATTGACTGATTTTGAATTAACGTGGTTTCACTGTGTTTTTTAACCTTAAGTGTGCACCACAGTTGCAGGGTTTTTTTTTTTCCTTTCCTCATGTCTGATGGATGTTCTGTTATTTTTTAAATGAACGTTCTCTGTTAAGTCCATATCCTAAATGTTACAGTGTTCAGAGATGATGAAGTGCAGGTAGAGAACTCTCCTCTTGTGGTTTGTAATGCACTGAAGTCAAGAAAGCTGGATGATAATGAAGAATTTAAATGTGTTATACCTCAGTTTGAACCTGAAGATCCTTCTAAATGCCCAGTGTACTGCAAAAATAAGGTACAAACCCTGGCTTATATTAAGCAATGAAATCCAACATTTGTTTTAAATTACAGAGTTGCATACAGGGACCTTGCAAATGGATATTGTGGACAGTTTGATAGCAGGGATAGTGATTGGAGGTATTAGTGTGCCAGAAAATTTTTCCCCTCCATTTTAAAATACAAATGTGGAATTGAATTAACTTTGACCTGTGTCCTTTTTCCTTGCTTTTTCTGTCTTTGAAGTATCAACACTTTGTGTTGAGAGAATGTGTACCTTGAATGATGAGATTCTCTGAGCAGTTTTGAAATTCTTGACTTCATGTGATTTGCTGCTTCTTGTCTGTATCAATAAATTTTTGTAATTCCTGCACAAATTCAGCATGCAGCCACAGCATCTGTATTATTGGCTTTGTTATCCATCAGATGTTTTGTAATTCAGGGATTTCTTCTGCACGTGGCTTATGGGACCGGTACAAGTAATTCAAATGAATATAGGTAGAAACAAAATGGTTTACTTCAGATGGCAATTCATGGAGTATACGACTTGAATTAGAAACTCACGTTAGTACTCTACTCATGTGCATGACTTATGTTCTTAGCAGTTTGATGTCATTATATTGGAGGCTTTTAATCAGTGAAGTAGGCATTTAATGCAACTCCAATTTCAGTTTTTTTTAAAATTTAATTTTGATTTATTCATGCAGAGTATTTTACAGTGAATGAATGAACATTATATTCCTTTATTAGATACTGAGTTTTTTTTTTCCTTTCTTTTTTTCTTTCTTTCTTTTTTAGGTTAACGCTGGTGTGACAGAATTCAGCTTTGAAGAGTTGCGTGCAATTGATTATTTCAAAGGTAACAGACCCGCACGATGTAAACAAGGTAAGAAAATGAAGCCTGCCATCATACCTTTTATTGTACAACATATGTTTTGTCATTGGTTTCCTTTTATTTTAGTATTTGAAGTTTCAGTCTTGTTTGAAGAGCTGTCTCTTGTAGGCAACTTCTAATGCTGGTTGAATAAATTAGAAAGATTTGTAAACTGTGACAGAAATATTAATATTTCATACCTGATGGTTAGTACTCCTAATAAATTAAACACCTTTGGTTGGATCTCTTAAAGGAATTTCACAAGTGTAATTTGACTGAGAACTGAATGCGAGCTGAAGTTTGTGATATATAGTGGTTGGAATTTGTTTGTATGAAAATGACAGATCCTTTGACTGTTTTACACTTTTACTGTTAAGCGTGTGAGAAGGAAAGTTCAAGAACTTCATGTGTATATCCTTAAAGCCACAGTGTATTCTTTTTCCTATGCACATTTTGTCTTAATGTAAGTCATGTCATATGAGAGATGAATAGTCATTTTGTATTACATTTTTTTTCCTAATTGTTTGTCTGTTTTATTGTTGTTTGTTTTGCTTATTTACGTGACACTGTTGTTATTTACGTGACACTGTTGCCATGGTATATCATGTACAAAACTTAAATTAGTTTTGGCACTCTGTGTTACGTGTTCTTTTGCATGCCATTGCAGAACTCGCACACCACATCCGTAACTTTTCTTGGCTTCATACTTCTTATTTTTGCAAAATTGTGGGGTTACCTTAAGAATAAAACTTAAAAATTGCTGAACTTGGTGGAGCAGTCAAGAAGATTCTAGAAGCTTACTTTAGAAGTTGTGCAGCTTGTCATGGAATTGCTGCATGACTTGCTCTTCCCAACGTCCATCCTTCTTAGCATCCTATTTTTTTCTCCTTTTGAAGATCATTGCAATAGTCTGTCCTGTCTGCTTGTGTGTGTTCTGGCTTTCGGTTTTTATTATCTTCTGTCTAAGTTTTGTGCTTATCCTTTATATTCCATACAAACCCTATACTGGTCTCTAACGTATGCTATGAATGGCCTAACTTGTTTGTTATATGCTGGTCTCTGTGGTGTTTAGTTGGTAGCAGTTTAAATGTCCATGGTCAGTGAAAAAAACTGGGGCTATCAAGAGGTACAGTTGGCATTTAAATGTGTTTCCTAGAGGTTGAACATATATGACTTTTATTATGTTCAGGGACTAAACTTGTGTCTCCTTCTCAAGCCTGGGATCCTGCTGCTAAAAGTGCCATCTCTCAGACAAAGTAGCCATTTTGGACAGGAGGGTTAATGTGGCTTGAACAAATGCACAGTTCTTGACATTTATGAGAATTAAAGAACTTCATATGAATCATTTTCTTAATATTATTTTTCACTTTCATAGTTATCAAACTAAAAACCAAGGAATTTTGTCTTTACAGACTCTTCTATATGTTTCTTATTGTAATGAACCCTCGATGTGTTATGGAGAATTATGCATTATAAATTTCGTTATATTTATTGTTTATTAAATTTTGTGCCAACTCATTGGCAGTAAATCTATGGGATATAACTATGTTAGAAGTAGAGCAGAAATGATTTAAGTTTTGCTAGAAATTGACATGAATGATATCAGTGAATGTTATGGATTTTGATCTGATACTTGTTCTTGGAGGAAGTTTATTTGTATATATTATGAAAAGTAATTGTCTTGTGGGGAAATCCATGTTCTGTTTTCTGGGTTTAAAAAAAATTTAGTCCTCAGATGATTTTCTTTCGGCCTTTTGTCTCCTGTATATTGGTAGCAGCAGAACCAATTTGCATCTGTTCCTTGAATGCCTTAACACTTTGCTGACTGGATGGTCTTTTAATTAAATACCCCCAGTTCCTGGACATTTTTAATGTTTGGAAATTTATAACCAATGTACCTCTTGATATGTTGTCTTCTTCTCCTTCTCTTGCAGTATGCCGGTTATGTCCCGTTCACCTGTCTTAATTCTTGTAATTGATATAATAATTAGGTTACAGATATGTAGGACTGGTTACTAGCTATAGTGGTAGACTCATGAGTTCTACTCAAGGGAATCTACATGGATGTTTTCAGAGGTGTTGTAACCAGTCCTTGTTTTTAATTAAACAGCTGGAAGAAATAAGTTTACAGTTATTTACTTGAATAAACAATGTTGGTTGCTACACATTGTTATGAATTATAATACACCTTAGTGTCCTGGTTCAGAAGATTCCAGCCCTCTAATCTGGAGTGAAAGATGTGGGTGATAGAGAAATTCTGGAAATGTATTTGAATTCAGCGTCCAAAAATACATCAGAAACAGACATTTTTCCTCATGGGACAAAATCTTTGTTGACCAGTGTATTTGCTTGAAAATGACACACATGGAAAAAATCAACTGTGTTGAAGAATGTGAATCAGTAAGCAGTTACTGAGTTTTGACATATGAAAATGAAACTCCCATCAGAATTTACTGGCAGTTATTGGCTTTTTGTGGTGAAGATACTGTGAACATGAGGACTATGCATCACTGAATGAGAAAATCATGGGTTATTGGGATAAATTCTGAACTGAACAACCAGCTGCAGTCTGGAAGGCCTGTCACCACAACTTATCACTTGAGCAGGCAAGAAACAGACATGTTCAAGAAAGTTGACGTATTTCTAAGAGAGCCATAACACAAGTTAAACATTGGTTTAGCTAGTGTCAATGAGATGATTGCAGGTTTGGGTTATGACAGGTACCACTAGTGCTGCCAGTTCAGTGGCGATAGAAAACATCAGATTTGAAGTTGTTCCATGTCTTCCCTACAGCCTGGATTTGGCACCAGCTGACTTCTGGTTTTTACAGCTCGCAAGAAACATTTCAAATGAAATTTCACATGTAATGAAGTTTATCCTGGTACAGGGAATTGGTTTTGAGACCACCATGATGGTGATGGGTTTGATTAACTTGATCATTGCTGGCAGTGTTGAATTGAATGAGAGGGAGACAATATGGCAAAATGAGATATAGAAACAAAGTACACATCCTGAGCTATATTTTATGTTCTATTTCCTTACCTTATCTGGGAGTTATGGTACAAATATGGAGACATTACTTTTTGAACACCCTTTGTATGATCTTGATGTTCCTTTGTAATAATAATTTTTTTCATTTGTAATGATAATTTTTATATAAAGTGTGTATATTCCTTTGTAATAATTTTTTTATCCCTTAGTAATTTTTATATCCATTTTTAATAAGCTGTTGGCCATGTTACAGATACACCATAAACCCTTGAAATGAAGTACTGTTTAATAGACAGTAGTAGGCTGATTGAAAAGAATAAGGAGATGCAAGTTGTAATTTTGATATCTGAAATTTTCTCTCCTCTGTTATTCAACCTGTGTTTTTTTTTTCAGATAAAACCTTAAACATGTATTTTACTTTTAGCTGACTGCGCTTGCACCCTATGAGGCTATGCCCTGATGTCTTATTTAGCCTCTTGGTGTTATCCTTTTCCATACCACCACAATGACAAATACTATAATACAGTTCATCAAATGTCAAAGTACCATAAGTACATATGCAGGCAGGTCTCATTTTATGGCAGGGTTATGTTCCAGAGAAACGTCATGCTAATTGAAAACAAAGTGCCCATTTAAAGCAGTGTATTTCCTGTGGGTTAGGAGATTAACCTCATCCTACATAGTGTATGACTATATTACTAGTGGACATGCAGACCTGTAGAGTATATATCTACCACATATACAGTATATATACATTTCTATACAGTGTGTTTATTTCTTTGAAATGCCATAAAAATATAAGACTCACATCCATAGGTTTTGGTAGGGTTCATTCCAATTTGACTGTGGTAATATTGCTACACAAACACTTTAGTTCCTGACTGAGCACTTTCTGTAATTTTGTCAGCATTGTCATGAATTGTATGTACACTAATATGAGCGAATGAAACGTTACCACATATGTAAAAAATTTGTTCACCTTTTTCAGGTTGGCTTCTTATGTCTATTTTCTCTTCTTTACCAATGGTCTTTTGCCGATTTTTCATTTGGATTGTAGTAGGTGATGTAGATTTGCATTTTTCACTCATTTTGGTAGCAAAAGCCAATGGTGTTTAAGGGGGAACTACACAGCTGCACGATTATATCACCAGTTTGATGAGTTTACACACATGACTGATTCCTTAATATTGACATCACATTCCATTAGCCTCCAAAACAAGGCAAGTGTGTCCAGAGATAGTCTATGCCAAAACATGTTAAACCAAAAAATATCATATCGACTATGCCAAATAGTGGTAAACTGAAAAAGATCGCATTCGTCCAAAAGTGGTGTAAATTTTGAAGTCGCAGTAAACTGAAATTGTGTGTGTAAAGAAACTGAGTAAAATGAGACCTGCCTGTGGTCATATATATATATATATATATGTGTGTGTTTGTGTTTGTGTTCGTTTGAGTGTGTGTATGTATACACATACACATATACTGAATGAGGTTTTGCTGAAAATTCAGAACTAAATGTGTGTCTCTGGTCTTGAAAGCTTTTTTGGTGTGCATATAGGAAGACCCGGAACTAAGGGTGAACCGACTGCTGCAAAACTGTATGGCGAAGAAATGCAAGAGATCAGAGTCATTGAAGCTGTAGAATGTGAAAAGAGGAACACAAGTTTGCCACTTGTGCAAGCCACCGAGAAACAAAACTTCAATTTGTGTGTTGAAGTAAAGGATGAAGAAGGTGATGGACTTGTAGCGGTACTTCATGGGGACACTGAAAATGTTGCTCCTGAGCTCTTCTTGTTTGAGAAGTTGAGAAGGGTAGATGAAGTCGTTGCATCAGAAGTGTTGCCAAAGTTGTCTGATTCTGAACCCCCATATGTAAGTTTACACCAGTAAAATCTCTAATATAAACTAGATTTTGGAACACTGCTGATACCAAAGCCTGTCACACTTGGCCACGAGACAGTGAACCCAGCTTGAGAACCCAGTTCCCTAAGAATTTTTAATACCAACCTATATTCTTCACAATGTGCAAAATGTCCATCTTTGAAAAAGTTTCTCACTATTTTGTGCGCTTTCTAATCCCCAAACGTGCTACATGTGCTGCCTATTTTAACATGCTTAATACGATAATTGTACCACTAGGTGAACCCCTGAAAATTACAAAATTTTATATTGTTCAATGTCCTTCGATTCCCATAAATCACTGAAATTTAATTTTAATTGAGGACATCCTATTGTGATTGAATTCTAAAAGTAAAACAAAATGTTTTAAGTTACCATCAAAACACTACGCTCTATGAATATTAGTATTTTATTGTGGCAACAAGTTTTGGTGTTATTAGACCATCTTCAGGCCAGCATTCAGAGATATGAGGTACAACAGTGCATACCATGTACTGTGGGATCCAATATTACTTATAAGGCATACATAAAAATAGTTTAATATTATAAAATTGATATATGTCACAAGTGGCTAAATAGTATGTAATGGGATAAAATTTATAAATTTATATGATAGGATGGAAAGATATGTAAATTATTAGCATATCTTGATCATTTGAACAAATTTGGAAGGTACCTTGATTCACATTTGAAGGTGGTCGAATCTCATAGTTACATTAACACCCAAGTTCAAGGTATTAGTATAACATGCATGTTATTTAGATTTAAGTGTTTGTGTCTGTATATGTGTACATAGATTTACTGGATTATGGTTTTGGGTCTATTAGTCATGCATTAGGTGTATTAGTATCTGGTTGTACACATAAACATGTAAATTGCAACTTAGAGTAGCGATTTGCCCTTGAACGTGGAAAGAAAATGTTGGTAGCAAACTGCCAACCTATGCTGTGCAACATCCCTGAATAGCTAACACATCATTGGCACCATGGCAGGAGCAAGAAATTGCATACGACTAAACAGACTTTTCTGATTTTGATGTTTTGCTGACTGTGCATCTCAGTATATTTATCTTAGTAATTAACCAACTTGATGCACAAAATTTTTGTTTTACAATAAGTTTATTTCATGCCTGTACACCAGGGAAATGATGGCCCTGGGGTCGACTCAGCCTTGAACCAGGAGAATTTCCTGGGGGTAAAAGCGGCCGGTGCATAAGGCCGACAACCTTACCACCATCCTGTGCCGTTGTCACAAAATCTGGGAGCCTTAACTTCCTGGAACCCTCTGAGCCTGTCCAGGCCTGTAATGAGACTGCTTTACCTTACATCAGGGAAATGAGTGATAATCACTTGGTGCAAGAGTAGGATTGTATGGAGGATGCTTGAAAATTTCCCTCTTGTTCTGTATGAGTAATGCACATGTATGGGTGGAACATGGGGTCGTGTGTTGTAGTGTCTTGTTGGAGCAACTGACACCATTCCCTTATATTACCTTTGTTACACTTCAACTGTAGACTGCAACAATCTGCCTGTCAATTTCCCATGGACAAACATTTTTACTGTTTGAAAATAGTATCATTTACCACATTTCAGAGTTAGCAGGATTTTTTATGTTCGTTTTTGTTTTTAATGACTACAATGAATAGGAAAATATTTATGACACTGTACTACATAATACACATGTTCCCCTTGACAGAGAATGACTCACCTTCGCAGTTGCTATGTGCGATCAGTTCCCACTTTCTGGATGCGCTGTGTTTAGTGTTAATAATGATTATGTGGCATGTTCCTGTTTTTTAGACGATAGACTCATCGTCTTACTTTGCCAAGATGTCAAATAAGTCATATGATCAATCCCTTTGTCACCAGTCGCTTACATATAACACCAAAGAAGCTATAAAAATGATGCATGAGCTGTGGACCACTCCAGAGAATAAGAAACTGCAATGTAAGTATATTCTGGTTTGTGGTCTTATTTGTCCAGTAATTTCTTCATAAGTCATCAATGGTTATTTGTTACATATATTTTTGTCGTTAGTTTGATTGTCTATCAACATGATAGATCCATTTCCTGTTCTTTCAGCCTGAATCTTTTTGTCAGTACAATTGATTACTATTTCTGATACATATATTTTACTTCATAGTATTGCCAAGTTTTTTTTTTATTATTATTATTTATTTATTTGTTTGCACTTCATATTAGTTTCATTTGGAACCTTTTATTCTCATTCATTCTTTGCTGTCTATTTCATACCTCATTGCACTATATTTCGGAGTTGTAATGGAGGAGCTACAGTATTTCAAATTCCTGTCTGGAATTCTGCCATTATGGTTGTAATTTTTTAGAATTTATGTATGTTTTAATTTATGTGTTCTTTATGCTCATTGCATTTAAAAAACCCATAGTAAATGCAGGTAATATAGTGTTTTCCTTTACTGTTTACTGTATTACAGTTTGTTCTCTCATTGCTTTCACTGAATATTAAATAAGCTTTCAGGACATGTTCATGCCCACATTTTTAATTAAATTCACTTTGACAAGCATACAGCATAACTTACATATGCCCATTGTTTAAAACTTCCTGAAATAACCACAGAATGAACTGATATTAGTAAAACTTTTATGTTTTCAGTTAATTTGTATCATGTGGATGGTTCTGAATCCAAGAAGAAAACATTGCCCTTTGAAAATGTTGATACACAGTGTTTGCAGGCAGAACAAGGTAGACTATCTTTTGAGATTTTCAAGGATGAGAGTGTTGTTCATGGACAAGGAGAAAATTTTACATCTTGTGCACCACAACCTGTGAGGAGAGTTGACCATTATGAAATCTCCAGAAATGAAGTTGAAAGTATGGGACAGATGCACAAAGGTTCTGGCAGCCTGTTAGATCCAGCACAGGAAGCTTTGGTGTTCAGAGACAGCATTCAGACTCTGAATGGTGTGAAGAGAGATATAAAGATGTCTGAACAAATTAAAGTTTCAAACGAAAACTGCCCATCATCTTATTTCGAAGAAGATAACATAGCTCCATATTCAGCAAATGATGAAATACAGTGCCCTCAAATTTGTGGTTGTAAGTGCAAGGATGCTGTTAATCATCACGTTGTTTCTTGCAACCATATCAAAATCACTGTTGATGCACCAGTTTCTCATGGTGAGTCTTCACAAGGGCTTTATCAAAGGTTGAGTGTGTTTTCTTTGACTGACTTGCTGAAACAGGTATTGTAAACAAAATTTGTGGACTGTAATCACATAAATGTTTTAATGCACGTCTTATATTCAGAGAGACTTTTATATTTTAGTGTAAATATCTATCTTGTTTTTTGGCATAATATTTTTTCAGAGCGTAGAAGAGTGTTTTCTGCATGAAATATCTTCTTGTTCTTGTCCTCATTTGTGTTTTTCTTCTTCTTTGATACAGCAGCCCTTTGAGTTTTGCCTTGGCTCCTTTCACAACAGGTGCCCATTCTGTTCTGTCCAAAGTTGTTGTCTTCCATCTTATTAACCCTTATTTCTCAAGTCCAGTTCATTGTCATTCCTTTACCTTAATCTGAGTCTTCCTTTTTTTCTCCTTTGTTCTGGTTTGCCTTCCAGTAACTTTTTTCCTGTCCTTTTGTCATCCATTCTAACAATATGCCCAAGCTGTTCCAATTTATATACCTTTAATTATGGTTACAATATCTGGAGATTTACATTTATCATAAATGTCTTGATTTACTTTTATTCTCCAGGAACATTTTTTATATGTTAGCTTGTATATTTTTCACAGGATTTTCCCTCCCCACATCATTAAGGCTTTTTCCATTTTATAAGTTAGTGTCCATTATTCCACACCATAGTTCACAGTTGGTCCTATTGTTTTGTGGGTACCTACTTTAGTGAGTGGGTATGTATCTTTGCTTTAATAAATGGCATAATGCCTGGTATTGTTTATTACCAGCAATAATTCTTTTTTTTATGTGTTTTAACCTTGTTTGTTTCTGTTAACAAGGAGCATAGGTATTGAAATATTCTACATTTTCATATCTCTGCCCATTTATTTTAGTTTATTTGGGTTAATTTTCATTTTCCTTTCTATTAATCATATATTTGTTTTTGGTTAAAATTATGGTCAAGCCTGTCTGATGCAGTTGTCATCTTTTCCATTGTTTCTGCAATATGTTTCACACAATGTTCCAAAAGTACGACACTGTAGGCTTGTAAGAGGCACCGCCTTGTGTTGACTGTTGTCTCCTGGGTTTGTTTTCATAATTCTTATAACCTTCTTCACACACTGATTTATTGAATGTGGATAATGCGTCTCCTTACCTCAATCCCACAACCATGTCAAAACTGGGTGACATCTTTCCTTGGATTTTCACCATTTTATTGTTTTTTAATGTCATATTGACCATTGTAACTAACTAACTTGGTATTCCAAACTCATTCATAATTTCCACGAACTGGTGTCTGTTAATACTATAATGTTCCTGTTTGTAATTGATGTACATGTACACCTGATGAATATGCACATTATATTTGTAGGAGGACTTCTCAAAGATCATTCTAAGTCTGAAAATATGATCAGTTGTAGATTGACCTCTACAAAAAGCACATTGATAGTTACCCAGTGTCTCTACTACAAGGGGTTGCTGATAAGTCCTTAGCCCGACAAGGAAGGACACAAGCTACAGCAACCAAACTCGGGATTTATTCAGTGTATACTGCATGAAGCTCCATACACTTCCTAGCCCGTTGCTGTAACTTCTGCAAGCCACACAAAAAAAATTCAGATGGTTGTCCGTCCAACCAGTGCTCTGGGACAGCAATGACCTCCGCGTTGGACGAACAATGGCGACCTTTCAATTCTTATTTTCAGTCCAGGGAACAGGTGGTAGTTCGATGGGGCCAGATCGGGAGAATGGAGTGGGTGATCAAGAAAATGGAAGCCCAGGTAGGGCCAGTTTCTTCTGGCTTGTAAATGCCCGGTGAGCCGGGGCATTGTCATGCAAGAACAAGACCCACTTGGTGACTTTCCAGCGGTATTTTTTCTTCAAAATGCCCTTCAATAGCACCAGCTTAGATGGGTAATACTCCATGTTGATAGCTTGGCCCTTTGGAAGATAATGAAGAGGATGCCGTCTTGATCCCAAAAATTTAAGGCCAGAACTTTTCCAGTGGAGTTTTGCACTTTGAATTTTTTGGGGTGGGGCGAACTGGTATGCCGCCACTTCACTGATTGTTGCTTTGTCTCCGGGTCATAGTGGTATAACCAGGTTTCATCCATGGTCACCAATCTCGACAGGAAATCATTTGGATTGCGTGAAAAAATTCCAAAAGTTCCTCAGACGACTGGCACTGTTGCCGTTTTTGATCCGCGTTCAGGCATTTCGGGACCCACTTCGCGGAGAGATTCCGCATGCCCAAATCTTCATGATTGATTGACCCAACCGACTCACATGAGATGCCCAGTTGCTCATCTATTTATTTAGCTGAAATCCGGTGGTCTTCCAAGATTAGCTCGTGAATTTGGTCAATAATCTCTGGGGTGGTCACTGTTTTGGGTCATCCAGGACGAGGGGCATTACAGGTGGAAAAATCACCATGTTTAAACTGGGCCACCTAGTTTTTTACAGCATACGATGGTGCATGTTCCCATAACGTTTGTGTCAGAATGGCATGAATTTACTTCAGCGCCTTGCCTTGCAGGATAAAACTTGATGACAGCTTGCATTTTGATGTTATTGAAATTTTGCAGGTCGCCTGACATGCTTTCTTTCAGCTTATGTAACAAGAAAAGACTTGCAATTCAGCACATGAACAGACCCCTCTTTCCAATGACACTATCAATTCCGTCTTTTGACATAGGAAAGTAGGTCGGGCTAAGGACTTATCAGCACTCCCTCGTACATAAGGTTAAAGGTATTTAGTATTAATTGTGGGAAAATCTTGTAATTTATGTTCAGGAATGAAATTTCTCAGTAGTTACTACACTCCATCTTGTTACCCTTTCTATACATTGGGCATATGGTAGCACAGTTCCGCTTCCCTGGCATTTGTTCCTTCTTCCACACTGTCTTCAACATTATTTGAATTTTCCTCTGCAACGTCCTGCCTCCACCTTTAACCAAATATGCTGTTATTGAGTCTTCACCTGGTGTCCTATTATTTAACTTTCTTGTTATGTCTGAAATTTCTTGTACGGAAGGAGCTCCTATATCCTGCTGTGGTCGAAAATAGACCTTTTCTGGTGTAATTCCCTTACCTAGAAGATTGAGCGATTCTTTGAAGTAATCAGTCCATGCTTCATGCATACCTTATCATCTAGTGGTATGACTCCATGTTTATTACTACAAGCGGAGGTTCTTGGTTGACAACTGTCCCTAACCTTGCACATTTCTTCATAGAGTTTCTGTGAGTCATTTTATTTCTTTTAATTCCCCCATTTCCTGCTCCTTATATTGCTACTTCTTCCTCTTACAATTTATCTTTGCTTCTTTTTATGGGTTTATCTAAGTTTGTTTATTAGCTTTTGATTCTCTTGTCAGCATTTTCATTTGTGCAGTATTAGGTTCATTTAGAGCATCCTTATATGTATCAAACCATATATTTCTTATCCTTTTGGGATGAAATCCTAAGGTGTTCTCTGCCACTTTAAATATTTAGTTTTTAATATGCATCCTTGTGGTCTGGTCCTTTCTCCATTGGTTGATTTTTCTAAATATTTTTCTGGCTCCTTTTTATATTCCCATGTAGTGAACACATATTTTACCATGTCAAGTGTTATATTTACTACTTTTCAGTTGTTTTTGTCTTTACAATGGCTGCAGTCGGGTGTCATAGTTACATGTTCACCATACAGTGATCGCTATCACCCTTGGCTCCAGACATGAATTTACATATACTGTCAGTGACACGGTGAAAATCAGTCATAACATGGCATGATGAATAAGAGATACACAATTTGGTGATTTCCATATTTGTAGATGAATACTTTTATCTTGGAACAGTGTGCTACTGACTGTCGTGCTCCTGGTCACTACAAAATCTAAAATTCCTTTTCCATTGTTATTCTTCTCCTTGAGCAGGATATATTTTCTGATATTTTGTGCATAACCATGTTCCTTTAGATAAGGAACATGGTTATGGTTGCATTAAAGTCTCCCATAACTAAATTTTGTGTTGTGTTTCGGAACTTTTAAATGCAGCCATTCCAAATGATCAAAACAGGGCATCCTTCTGTTCTTCATCCTTCCGTTTAGCTGGGACGTGTGTGTATGGTATTGTTGCATTAAGAGATTTCAGTATCATTCTCAGTGAACACAGCCCTTCACTTTGGGCTGAAAATCAATACTAAGGTTTTTATAATTTGCATACTTTATGAATCCTCTACCAAATAGTGACTGCTCTTTATTTACACTATAGCATACTGTAAAGTCACCAGAAATAAAAATTTCACTTCCATGCCATCTGACCTCCTGGTACTGCCATTATTGTGACTTTGTACTAATGTAGTTTATCCTTTAACTTCTAAAATGCTGCAATTCTGTTCAAGCTTAGCATATTCTACATAACCAGATCCATATCCTTTCCTTGTTTGCAAGGCTTTTTTCCCATAGTCATTCGTGCCATTTTCTTTTAGGCTGATGAACGTTACCATTTTTTCCGGGATGAGGTCAGCCTCATACCCAACCCCCAACTTGGAGGGCCAGACTTTGTTTTTGGGTTGTGCTCCCCCAGGGCAGTTGGCAAACTCCTACAGATTCCTCCTTGCACCCTTGTCCTGTGACACACTTTGTCTGGCTCCACTTCTGAGACCTGTCTGGCTTGGGTGACCATACCAGATAGCTATGCCACAGCCTCCAGCTTCATTGGAACATGCAATCCTTGCTTCCCTGTGTAATATGAATCTTTGAAAAGGCAGTGGCCCAAGGAAGGTCACTTGATGTGTGCAGTTTCAAAATATGTTCTCTGTAATTGTCTGTAATTATTACACATTATTGTGGTTTCTTTAGAAATGTATTGTTGACAGCTGCATACTGCCTTGAATGCCTCTTGTGGTAGTCATTTGAGTTCATGAAGGTGAGGATTACAATGGACCAAAATCAAATTTTCTGTTTACCTGACATCCCACATACAAACTGTTAAGTGATACCTGAAAGGCGATATGTAGACACGTAGTGTGTATTGCTTGTTTGCACTTTTAGGTGCATTCGCAAAATTGTGAAAAATGGTTATTAGCTTTGTCGTGTATGTCCGTATGTATTGCCGTCCATCCATATGGAACAGCTTGGTGATGGATTCGCATGAAATTTGGTATGAGTATTTTTGTAAAATCTGTTGAGAAAATTCAAGTTTCATTAAAACCTGACAAGAATAATAGGTACTTTACTTGAAGACCAATATACGTTTATGATCATATTGTCACTTTTTTATGTAATGAAAAATGTTTTTACACAAAAGTTGTAGAGAAAATCAAAACACACATTTTATGTTCAATAACCCCCCCACCCCCACAAATCATACCTTTTATGATATAATGTGGAAAAATATTGTAGTACTGGACAAGACACAGATGACAGTATGACACGTGCATTTTATGCTGGATACTTAAGGCTACAAACACACAATCAGAATATGTAATAGTTATTGCTTTTCCACTGCAACAGTGGTTGAATGAATGTACCTCAGGGTTACGTTTATACTTGCATTGCCCGTCTTGTTTGTAAGTATCGCCAAACCATTAATCAATGAGAAATTGTTACCAACAGTTACTGGTAAAATCACTGTACTGAATGGGCTTATGAGAAATCATAACTTGAAGGTAAGAAGCTGGAATTCATGAGGAGAGATTAGTATGCTTCATAAACTTATACAGTGAAACTTCGATTTTACATTCTCTGAATTTACATTTTCCCTGAATTTACACTGTAAATTTATAGTTTTTACTGAAATGCTATAAGATCACTGTTAAAATTTCCCTGAATTTATGTGTCCTCACATTTGCTTTTTCTGTGATTGTACATTTGAATTTTGAAGTCTCACCAGCAGAAACTCCATCGATTTTGTGTGCATTTCCATTCATGAAGCTTTTGGCTAACAAGTGTTGTAATAGGTCCAGCAAAATTAGCCAATAAAACAAGCTTTGGAAGCAAGCAAGTGCAACCAAGCCAAGCCATACTATTTTTGTTTGAACTCTTGTAGGGAAAGCTAGTTTGGAATTGTTTTCAACGATCGTTGCGAGTGAAGGCAAAAACTATCCATTTATTGTGAAAATGTCTTCAAATGAGCAGAAAATGAAGCAACAATGTAAACTGTTTTCTAAAGAGGAATAAATACAAATATTAGCCGAAGTTGACGCTCATGTTGTAAATCGGGTGGATATAGCGGCAATGCTTGGTTTGTCGGTATCGATGTTGAACAGAATAGTGAATAAACTGTCTGAAATAGAGAAAAGTTGCTTGTGTTGTGGGCCATCATTTTTTCAAGAATACTAATCTCTGACAACTTTGCCGTTGGAAGAACTTGAAACTATCCTTTGGACGTGGTTCAAAGCCCATTCTGCCAACGCATCCATTGATGGACCTTAACTGAAGGAGAAGGCTCTACGTGTAGCTGCTCATCTAGGTATCAACAATTTTCGGGCTTCATGTGGCTGTATCGTCCGTTACAAGAAAATACATAACCTGGTATACAGGACTGTTTGGGAGATAGTGCCATTGTAAGTCCCAAAACAGTGATTGGACTGGAAAAGCAAAGAACTGCCCAAAATAATCGACAGTTATGAACCGAAGGACATATTTAGTATTGATGAAACTGAACTCTTCTATAATCTCCAGCCCAGTAAGACATGGACATACAAAGGTTATTCTTGCCATGGTGGAACAAAATCAAAGAAGAGGGTCACTGTTCTGCTAAGATGCAGTGATGATGGCACAGACAAATTACCTCCCCTGGTGACTGGCAAGTACTGCAAACCTCATTGCTTCCGAAATGTAAAATAATCTCCCCACCAAATACACCGCAAATTCCAATTCATGGATGACTTTATCTGCTTTTGCAGAGTTTCTTGTTCAATTGGATCACCAGATGGGGCAAAAAATGGAAAAAATCTTTCTTTTCATTGGCCATTGTGTTGCACACACAAGAAATACCATTGCTCTGTAAAATATTAAAATTATATTTTTCCCCCCAAATTGCACAAGCCATTTGCACCCACTGGATATGGGGATCATCCATGCTGTCAAATGCCAGTACAGAAAGCATCAAATATGGAAGATATTAGCAATGATCGATGGAGAATTACTTGGTGATGCAGTATCACCTGACTTGTGAGGATGAAGAAGTAGTAGTAGTGGTGGTGGTGGTGGTGGTAGTAGTAGGAGTAGTAGTAGAGTTTATTGGGAACAAAGTAAGTTTTTTGCTGCTATTCAAGGACTAGAGGCAGTAAGAAAATTCATCCAGCAGTTCGATGTGGAGGACGACATGCTGATGATGTGCAGTGAGCTCGAAAACAAGCTATACTCATTGAAGCATCAAGAAGAATGTAACCATATAAGAATACTGGACTGGTTAAAAAAATGAAATCTGTTTTGATTTTGCAAGTGATTGCTATTTCATGAATTTTTTTTAAACAGTTAATGAAAAGATGAATTTTACTGTTTGGAAGTTTGCAAAAAATTAAGCATTATTGTACTGTGTAAACTTGATTTTAATAATGAATGAGAGAAATCAGTGAGAAATACCAATCTTCTGTTTTTCTGTGGTGTCCCTGATTTTACATTTTCTTTGATTTCACATTTTTTTTGGTAAGATCTACATGATGATGTAAAATAGGGGTTTCACTGTATAACCTCAAAATATGCTGTAAGGTTGCACATTGATAACAAGAAACCATACAAAACCCAGTGTAGTGCCTATGCCTCCTTTGTATTTGGCAGGACTCCATGATCAGTGCTCATAGTCACACTTTGAGCCCATGCCTCCCCCCTCCCTTTCCAGCTCTTAATTGTACTTTCACAATGCATTCTATTTTCATAAGGGAGCATCCCATTGGTACCTTCTCCAGGCATGACTGAAGAAGAGGAGAAAGCACAAATTGGGACAGAAATGAAGGAGAATGTTTCACCTGAAGGTGTCCTGGTGTCCCAAATTGAGAAGAGGAAAACAGCAGGCATTCTTCAGCCATCCACAGACTTTTCTTGGGACCCTAAGGAAGATCCATCATTACAAGGCGTATGAGATTTATTGGTTATTCAGATTAATAAGAAATTTCTTGCCACTATTGGACCTGGAGGTTAATTCCACTTATCACAAAAGCTGACTTGGATCCTTAATGAAGCCAGTTTAATCTGTAGGATTACTTGGTTTCTGGCCTTTGTTCATAAAAAGGTATTCCAAAAAAGAACACATTGTTTCAGAATCTTTGATCCATTTTGATTAATTGGTGAAAAGTTGTGGAAGCATCTGTGCATTAGTTCCAGTGGAGTTGCTGGCAGTCTTTGGGCCAAAGACAAAGTAATCCTTTATGCAATATGCAATCAGAACTTTTAGACAAAACTCAGTTCAACCTGCCTTGCTTGTAACAGTTTATAAGTTAATGAGTTTGTTTGGGCCTTCACAGTGGTGCAATTGAGCTCTGTATTTTTCAGTGATAGTGCCTTATGCTGATGGAACAGAGAGATCAACATGTACCTTGATATTCCCTGCTGCTTATTTTCCTTTTTAGAAAGTACCTTACTAAAATTTACTGCATGGTTTGGTTGTGTTTGTGACTGCTTTTTAAACATTGAAAATTAAAAAATCCAGATACAGAACATGATTTTGAGATAATCACTTAAATGTCTATGAGGATGGCTGGTAAGTTGCATTCCATATAGTAAAACTGGCTGATGGGGTGCAGTGTCAAGTGATCATTATTAAAGAAATTTGAACGTGCTGTTTGTTGAATGACATTCTTATTGTAATGACACTTAAGTAAAATCTTTTACAGGGTTATTCTCGATTGTCTGGCACATTTTATAAAATCCATACACTTGAATGGTGGACAGGATTGTACAGTGTGATGTACAGATTGAAAAATTCTCCCCCTTTCCCCCCCCCCACATACCTCGTAACTGTTCTGTATGTACGCCCTTTGTGACATGGCAGACATCAAACCAATAATCCATTTCTGCCGCTGCCAGCTGCAGCAGTGCAGTCACTGCCTTGCTGGCCACCAAGATCACCTTGCCTAATGCTATGTGATTTTTAATTATGGGGTTCTCTTACAACAGCTACAAATCACAGTGATTTGGCATACGTGTCGGTTCTCATAAAGTATGTAGTGTTGATTCGTATCCTTTTAAGAGGTTTCCCCACTTAAATAATTTTTGTTGCTTTTTTAAAAACCTCTTAAGACAGTTTCACTGTGCGTTTTCCCACAAGTTACATTTTTTCAGTCCCGTTTAATTTTCTCGTAAGTTACATTTATATTTCAGTCTCACTATTCTTTGAAGCATTTCAAGGGTTGTGGTGCTTGAAAATTAGTATCATTTCACTTCAATTGCTGACATTTTGCACCAATTTTTGTGTATCTATTCAAATTATCTTGCAGGCATTGTGTGCTCTGACAAGTTAGTCACCAGCTTCGCTTTCGATGTGTGATTTTTTTTCGGTTCTGTTGTGCACATTATATCTGCCAGCTGAGTTTGGTACATGGTTTTTTTATGTACACATTTGGGCATGATGGCAACACAGCTGGAAGGTAAAACCATTTCCATAGATGATGAACTCAGCATACTACAGGGCATTGTTAAACTTGTGGGGCTCATTTTCTTAGCAAATGTGCCTAGATTGTGATCATTATTGACTTTGAATATGATAGTGAAAAATTATCATGTAGCTGAAGAAAAATATATCTGTGTGTGTGTGCAAGAGAGAGATCATAAGTTCTTTACTTCATTAGGAAGTATGAAAGTATTTGATTCTACTGTGTGTATGGATGAAAGTGAATCAAGGCCCTTGATAAAGCCATGACAGGCCTGTCTTAAAAAAAGGGATGCTTGCCAGTAGGTACCAATGAAACTTAATTTGTTTTGTTACCAGGATTTCCTAGAACCTGAGACATATTACAGCAATGTTACATGCAATACTCAGGTCTTCTCCTGTCCTTTATTGTCCTCCACACCTTTGGTGGGGCAACTTAAACAGCCTTCTGACAGGAATGCAGCTGATTCTTCAGCAAACACACGGTATTTTCAGTAAGTATTCCAGATTTGTATCGTGTTTGTTAATCACAGCTACTAGGCATTGGTTGAAGGATGCTACATTGCATGACCACAAGTCGTGTTTTGAGTATACAAATTTTATACTGTCTGTGACTATATATGCATGTTATTTTACATAGATTTTAGGCACATTCCAAAATGTGCTTATTAGCATCATTTTGTCTTTTCGCTATCCATATTTTCTTGTGGAACAATGTGGCTCCTACTGGGGATTTTTAAGAAGTTTGTTTTGGGGTCTTAATAAAATATATATTGTTAAAATTGGACAAAAATAACACATACTTTATGTACAGACATGTGTAAATTTATATATTACTGGATTCTTCTTGTGTTGAGAGAAGTTTCAAATGAGGGTTTTACAGAAAATCAGAACACGTGTTTCAAGTTATTATACCTCATTTTCAGAAATTGTCATTTTGAGAGATTTTATAAGAAATACACAAGAGCACAGTCAAAAGAAATAATTTTTGTATTGAGATTTGTTGTTGTGGTTTTGCTGTTATCCAGTTACACAATATTTGTGTCATTAGCTTACTTTCCTGTGGACTTTACTGATTTTATCCATACAGTTTACATGATTAATAATTGAGGAAAATAAAACAAGCAATCATAATACTGAATATTTATTTATAATGTATGGGGAAATGAAATTGTGTGTGTTGATAAATCATGAATCAACCTACAAATTGTGTATATAATAGTGTCTGTAAGTCCGGGATTACAAAATATTTGGACAGGTTATGCATGACCGATAGATTGAGTATAGACATATAAATTGATAATAAGTTTTTCAAATATATACAGTAATAGACCCTTATAATAGCCATTACTTTCTGTAATACAGTGAAACTCACTTACAGTGTCCATGCCTCAGAAATTTTCCCACCTAAGAAGTCACAGAAACTGAGTACCAACATTTTTCCATACAATGTGTATTTCCTGTTTAATACACTTTCTGCTTAAAAGAGTAGAGGTTCAGATAAGCAGCTCAATCTGTGGAAACGTATGTTGGGCAAAAGTCACATTCTAACTGTGTTTTTATCAGTTTAAATGCGTGTGTGTTTAACACATTGTGACCCACATGTAATTTATGTGCCAATGAGCGTGATTTTAATGGAGTGTTTTGTGACTTTTATTTTAATGTCAGTAATAGAAAGTATTCTATGTACAAACTTGGTATACTTTTGTATTCACTTCAAGTTGCTTGTGTGTGTGTTGTGCAGCTTTAATCCTGTAAGAGGTGTTTATTGAACATGTGATCTGAAATGATTTCAATCTGAGAAGGGCCCAAGCTGTGAATATCTGAACATTGAATGATATGTGCATTTCCTGTCTGGTTGATATCTTTCACATTCACAAGTTTGAAACCTTTTCACGTATGTAACTGTCTTTCAGTCTAACAATGAGCATGATAAAGAAAATACTGGGTGTTAACAGAAGCTGCCTTACCAAGACAGTGAAATATTTAACTGTGATTATTTTAACTTGTGTTCAGTTTTTTATTTGCAACTGTTGGGAAGATTATGGTTACACTAGGTCTTTTTTTTTGTATCACCTGTTTGTCATTGATGTGTGAAAGGAATTTGCATTCTTAAGTCACTCAAATATGAGTAGAGAATTAACAGAACAGCAAAGTTTTTCTTTTGCAAAAATGGTGGAAGAAAATTAAAAAGTCTTTTGAGGTAATTGTAGAATTTACTGTTAACCTTTTGGCGCTGGAATTATTTTTTTAATTTTAGCACATCCTGCATATAAAATGTGAATAATACAGGAACCAAATATGTTAGAATTATGAAACAAACTGCATTTTGAAGAGAAAAAAACGGAGAGTATATACCGTGTTTAAAATATTCAGTACCTATATTTGTTGAA
>Ga0123352_10003278_pt1 | contig 23309 bp, 22 predicted proteins | sample TergutLab28metaG_FD_89700 | JGI IMG/M metagenome (GOLD analysis project Ga0123352, IMG submission 89700) | Labiotermes labralis P1 segment gut microbial communities from Petit-Saut dam, French Guiana - Lab288 P1 | ecosystem: Host-associated > Arthropoda: Insects > Digestive system > Gut ...
ACTGCGCTCGCGATTCCCTGAGCTTGCCAGCCGAGCTAATCGATACCTTCGTCGAGCATTTTCTGGCGTGTTTGCCCTGTATTATCAAGGATAAACTGGTTTTGTCGTACTGCGAAAGTTGAGTTATATAGTGTTATGCATCTGAATTAACCGGGAGGCGAAGCAATGCGTGAAGAAATGAATATTCAGTGGTTTCCGGGTCATATGACAAAGGCGCGTAGGATGATTGCAGACAACCTGAAGCTTATTGATGCAGTTTGTGAAATCATTGACGCACGAATTCCATACTCAAGCCGCAACCCCGATCTCGACGATATTACAGCGGGGAAGCCGCGGTTGATAATTCTTAACAGAATAGACCAAGCAGATCCGGACGCCTCAAAAAAGTGGGCGTCTAGCTTTAGGTCAAGTGGGGCGGCCGTATTGGAGACTGACTGCAAAAGCGGCAAGGGAGTTGGAGGCTTTTCTTCGGCTGTGCGCTTGCTTTTAGCTGAGAAAATTGCACGTTTTCAGTCAAAAGGTCAATCCGGTCGGGTTTTGCGGGTCATGGTTCTTGGGATTCCGAATGTCGGGAAGTCTTCATTTATAAACAGGGTTGCCAAACGCAAAGCCGCAAATACTTCCGACAGACCCGGCGTCACACGCGGCAAGCAGTGGATAAAGGTTGACAATGGGATTGAACTTTTGGATACCCCCGGTGTTTTGTGGCCTAAGTTTGAAGATCAGAACGTTGCGGAAAATCTTGCGTTTACAGGTGCGATACGTGATGAAATAATCGATTTGGAGTCGTTGGGTGCAAATCTAATGTTACGAATGAGAGAGTTTTATCCGGATAGTATTGCTCAGCGGTATAAAGTGGATGTTTCGGATAATTTAAGCGGATTTGAGCTTCTGAGTCAGGCTGCCAAGAACCGCGGATTTCTGATTTCTGGCGGGGAATATGACCTTAATCGCATGGCGGCGGTTTTACTTGATGAGTTTCGCGGGGGTAAATTGGGCAGAGTGACGCTGGAATGGGAGAAATAAACTTGGACTTTTGGCATTATGAGCGCGATGCTATCGATCGCGGTTATAATTTAATCTGCGGCGTCGATGAGGCAGGCAGAGGACCGCTCGCAGGACCTGTTTTTGCGGCTGCGGTAATTTTGCCATTTGGAATTGTTATTCCTGAACTTGATGATTCCAAAAAACTTTCTGAGACTAAGCGCGAACTGCTATTCGATAAGATTGTCTCCGTTGCAATTGGTTTTAGCATCGGTTCTGCCGATCATAAGGAAATTGATGAACTAAACATCTTACAGGCGACATTTCTAGCTATGAACCGCGCTGTTGATTCTTTGAGTACCAACCCAGATTTTGTTCTGGTTGACGGAAATCGTGATCCTGTCTTAAAATATAGAAGCCAATGTATAACTGGCGGTGATGGTAAATCTGCTTCGATTGCAGCAGCATCGATTCTTGCAAAAGTGAGCAGGGATCGATTTATGTTGAAAATGACTGAGAAATTCCCACAATATGTTTTTGAAAAGCATAAGGGTTATGGTACAAGGCTGCACTATGAAATGCTTAATGAATATGGTCCGTCAGAGATTCACAGACATTCGTTTTTGAAAAAATGGAAAGCAACAGAACTTGAAAAAACACATGGCAAAAGCTCCTTGATTTCCGAGGCAAGACGTCGAGGAGAGTGGGGAGAGGCTATTGCTAAGACATTCCTGATTAATAAGGATTATTGTGTTGCAGATCAAGGCTTTCGGTCTAAATTTGGTGAAATTGACCTAGTTGTAAAAAATCAGGATCATATAGTTTTTGTTGAGGTGAAATTACGAAAGAATTCCGAATTCGCCCATGCGTGCGAATTTGTCAGCAAGGATAAGCAGAGAAAGATTAAAACCACGGCAAGCCTATGGCTGAATACACATAACAACAATCTCCAACCGCGCTTTGATGTCATTGAAATATATGCAATAGATGACAATGCACAACCCGAGATCATCCACATCGAAAACGCATTTTAAAACAGGCGATGAAAATATCACTTGCGGAGCGCAACCCGCATTAAATTCGAGAGGAAATTAACAACATGCTATATCAAAGCACAAGAGGCAGTAGTGAAAAAATAACAGCAGCAGCAGCTATAACACAGGGGCTTTCGGAAAACGGTGGTCTTTTTGTGCCGGAATCCTTTCCCAAACTTTCAAAACAGGCTATAAGCAACCTAGTTTCAAAACCATATAAAGACCGTGCGGCATACATAATAAGCCAGTTCTTAGATGACTTTTCTCCGGAGGAAATAGCATCATACTCAGCCGAAGCTTATTCAGAGCCCGGATTTGATTCACCCGCGATTGCACCGCTGCACAAGCTTGATTCAACCACGCATTTTCTTGAATTATGGCACGGTCCGACATGCGCATTTAAGGACATGGCTTTGCAAATGCTGCCACGCCTATTGACTGCGTCTCTCCGGAAAACAAACGAGAACCGCGAAGTGTGCGTACTCGTTGCAACATCAGGTGATACTGGAAAAGCAGCACTTGAGGGCTTTCGTGATATTCCGGGCACAAGAATAATGGTTTTCTATCCCAGTGAAGGTGTCTCAGATGTGCAAAAGCTGCAAATGACGACCCAGAACGGTGGAAATGTTAATGTGGTTGCTGTCAAGGGTAACTTTGACGATGCTCAGACTGGTGTCAAGGTGATTTTTTCCGATGAAAAACTACGCAACGAGCTGAACGAAGCAGGATTTTTTCTCTCATCAGCAAACTCGATTAACTGGGGCAGACTGGTTCCGCAGATTGCCTATTATGTTTCAGCTTACTGCGACCTTGCTGCGACCGGGGATATAGAAATTGGTGATAAAATTAATTTCTGTGTACCAACAGGCAATTTCGGAAATATCCTTGCAGGGTACTATTCAGAGAGAATGGGGTTGCCAATCGGCAAGCTCGTATGTGCATCAAACCGCAACGATGTGCTAACTCAGTTTATAAACACAGGAGTTTATGACAAGAATAGGCAGTTTTTTACAACGACATCTCCGTCAATGGATATACTTGTTTCAAGTAATCTCGAAAGATTTTTATTTGAAATTTCAGGAAATAATGGCAGGGTCGTCACAGAGTATATGTCAGCGCTTTCCGTGGACGGCAAATATAATGTTTCAAAACCCATGAAGGATGAGATCGACAGAATATTAGCAGGCGGAATGTGTACCGAAGAGGAAACTATGCAAACCATAAAGGAGGTTTTCATCAAAGAGAACTACCTTATGGATACTCACACTGCTGTGGCATACAAAGTTTTGAATAGCTACAGAGCAAAGTCCGGTGACAGTACGCCGACCGTGGTCGTTTCGACTGCGAGCGCGTTTAAGTTCTGTGACTCTGTATTAGATGCTCTTGGCAAAGTACATAAACATGATGGGGCGGAGCTTCTGGATGAGCTTTCGTCGGTTACAGGCAATCCTGTCCCACTGCCGCTTTCGAATCTGAAGGACAGAACGCCACGCTTTTCCGAGGTTGTTGCCGTAGAAAATATGAAATCGGCTGTGCAAAGATTTTTAGAAACTTAAACAACGATCGGAGGCACCGAAAATGGCACTATACGCGATAGGTGATTTGCATCTATCCCTTGGTACAGACAAACCTATGGATGTCTTCGGTGGGGGATGGGACAATTATATTGAAAAAATCAAAGAGGGATTCTCTCATCTCACTTCCGACGATTTATGCGTTTTATGCGGCGATACATCGTGGGGGATTTCCTTTGAAGAAAGTCTCGAAGACTTCATTTTCATTGATAATTTGCCCGGAAAGAAAATCATTCTCAAAGGCAACCATGATTATTGGTGGGCGACCACTACAAAGATGAAAGAGTTCTTTAGTAGTAACGGCATTGAAACAATAGATATCCTGTCCAATAATTGCTTTTATTACGAAGGTGCAGCAATATGTGGGACAAGGGGCTGGATGAATGAAGAAGAAACTGATGTTGAGCATAACAAAAAAATTATGGCGCGTGAGACGATTCGACTGCGCCTGTCTCTGCAAACAGCAGGGGATGCTGATATCAAGCTTTGCTTTTTTCATTATCCGCCACGATACAAAACAACGGTTTGCCATGATATTATTTCCATAATGAATGAGTTTGGCGTTAAGCAGTGTTGGTACGGTCATATTCACAGCATGGGGCATCATGGTGCAATACGCGGTGAGGTTGAAGGCATAGAGTATAATTTGATATCCGCAGACTACTTAAACTTTATTCCAAAGCGAATCATATAATCCACCAAGTTTACTCAGCTATGTGTGCGCTTAGGTAAACGCTGATTAAATCGCGCTCCTCGTCTTTGCAGGTCTTATTCCGTCTGTTTTCCGCATTTTTCAGTTAAATACTGCTAGTATTCGCCCTCGAAATCCAAAAAACAGGCGAAAAAATACCTCGCAATTACTTCGGGCGGATTTAATCAGCGCTTACTTAGGGCTTATGTTTTTTGAAATTTCGGAACTTTGGAAATTGAAAACACAAGCGTCTTCGTTGCGTTGCAGGTCTGGGATGGACCGCCATCCCCACCTTGTTAACAAGCTGAAAACAATCTAAAATTTGTTTGCAATTAAAGCGAATCTCTGCTAAAATAACTTGGATATGCCCAAATAAATGCATGGAAACATGGCAAAATCGGCAGGAGGAAGAAACATTGAATATTAAATCATGTGAAAAGAAGGACAAAAGCGAATTTGAAATTATCGTTGAGGTAAGCTCGCAAGAGTTTGAAACGGCGATAGGTAAAGCATTTATAAAGAATAGGAAGAGCATATCTGTTCCTGGGTTCCGCAAGGGCAAAGCTCCGCGGAAAATTGTCGAACGGATGTACGGCGAAACGGTATTTCATGCAGATGCTTTGGACATCCTTCTCCCGGAAGTGCTTGTATTCTCAGAAAGCGAGACTGACCTAAACACTGTAGGTTATCCGCAAATAACTGATGTTGATATCAACGATGACAACGGCGTCAATGTAACGATTGCAGCCGCTATATATCCCGAAGTTACTCTTGGGGAATATAAAGGCTTATCAGCAGTTAAGCCTGATGTGGAAATTCCAGAAACCACAATAGATGCTGAAGTCGCTGCCGTCAGGTTCCGTAATGCGCGAATCGAAAAAGCAGACCGCCCTGCACAAGACGGCGACATTGCAGTCATTGACTATGATGGGTACTTAAATGGAGAGCAATTCGAAGGCGGAAAGGGCGAGAACTATGAGCTCGAACTTGGCTCAAACACATTTATACCTGGATTTGAAGACCAAGTGGTCGGAATGGTTATGGGTGAAGAACGCGAGATCAACCTTACATTCCCCGAGCAATATACAGAACCTTTAGCCGGAAAACCTGTTGTTTTCAAAGTCAAGCTCAATGAGCTTAAAGAAAAGTTATTGCCTGAACTTGACGATGAATTTGCAAAGGATGTCTCAGAGTTTGATACTCTTGATGAATACAAAGCGGACATCAGAGATCGGCTCAAAAAAGCAAAGCAGTCGGAAATTGACGCTGTATTTGAAAATGCTCTGCTTGAGAAGGTCATTGAGTCGATGGAAGCAGATGTACCTGCAACCATGATCGAAGAGCATATGGATCATGCGATGAATAACTTTGCGCAGCAAATACAAAGCTACGGCATGGATCCGGCAAGTTACCTACAGATGATGAATATGACCCCGGAAGCTTTTAGAGAGAGTATGCGTGTTACCAGCGAGAAGCAAGTGAAAATCAATCTTGCACTTGAAAAAATAGCAGCGCTCGAAGCTTTTGAGGCGACTCCAGATGATATAGAAAAGGAATATGCCGAAGCTGCGGAACGTTTTGGAATGGAAATCGAAAAAATCAAGGAGAGAGTCGATGAGAAGCAAGTTGTCAAAGAGATACTTTCCAGAGCAGCTGCGAGACTTATCACCGACACAGCAATAGCCGAAGCGCCTCCTCCGGCAGAGGAAAATGAGAAAGTGGCAAAAGCTGCAGTAAAAAAAGCAAAAGCGGCGGATGAGTCTGACGCAACAGCGAAAAAAGCAAAGGTTACAAAAAAATCTGAATCGGCGGAAAAGGCTGAGAAACCTGCTGCAGAGTCAAAAAAAGCATCGGCTGATAAAACAACAGCAAAGAAACCTGCGACTAAGAAACCTGCGACAGAAATCACAGCAGATCCGGCAGCAGAAAAACCGGCGACAAAGAAAGCTGCACCGAAAAAAGCAGCAACAGAAAAGCCGACAACAAAAAATGCAACAGCGAAAAAGGCTGCACCAAAGGATAAAGGGGATTAAACAAAATGAGTCTGGTACCATATGTAGTGGAACAAACCGCCCGCGGCGAACGCTCTTATGATATATTTTCACGATTGCTAAACGATAGGATCGTCTTTCTAAGTGAAGAGGTCAACGATACGACTGCGAGTTTGATCGTTGCCCAGTTACTATACCTCGAAGCGCAGGATCCAGATAAGGATATACAATTTTATATAAACAGCCCCGGCGGGTCTGTGTCGTCAGGCTTTGCGATTTATGATACGATGCAATATATAAAGGCGGATGTATCCACAATTTGCGTCGGATTAGCCGCGAGCATGGGCGCCTTTCTCCTATCATCGGGTGCAAAGGGAAAGCGTATAGCCCTTCCAAATGCCGAAATCATGATCCACCAGCCCACCGGCGGTTTCAGGGGTCAGGCAACTGACATACAGATCCATGCGGAAAAGATACTCAGGACAAAAGACAGACTTAATCAGATTCTTGCGGAAAATACCGGAAAAACAATGGATGCTGTCCGCGATGCTTCTGAGCGTGATAATTTCATGACCGCTGCGGAAGCAAAAGAATTTGGTTTGATAGACAGTGTTATTTCCAAGCGATAATGCACTAAAGAAGCGATAATATCCAAAAGGAGAACAATAAATGGCAAGGTATGACGAAGGCAAAGGCGTTCGTTGCAGTTTTTGCGGTAAGAGACAAGATCAGGTAGAGCGAATCATTGCCGGGCAGGGTGCATCGTATATTTGTAATGAATGTGTTGGGCTTTGTACAAGCATTCTCGGCGACGAGTTCATCCCTATGAAAATATTACATGCAGATAAGGCCGAAGCGGACATTGATTTTGGGAATCTTCCAAAGCCATCAGAAATTCGCGCTGTGCTCGATGAATATGTTGTAGGTCAGGATGATGTGAAAGTCGCTCTCGCAGTTGCTGTGTACAATCACTACAAAAGACTTATCCACATGAGCGAAAATGAGACAGAGTTGCAAAAGAGTAACATTCTTATCATCGGTCCGACCGGCAGCGGCAAGACTTTGTTTGCACAGACTCTTGCAAGAGTACTTAAAGTTCCATTTGCAATCGCTGACGCAACAACCTTGACAGAAGCCGGTTATGTCGGAGATGATGTTGAAAATATTTTGCTGAGATTGCTGCAAGCTGCTGATTTTGATGTCGAGGCTGCGCAATGCGGCATCATCTACATTGACGAAATCGATAAAGTTGCAAGAAAGAGTGAGAATACTTCAATTACACGAGATGTTTCTGGTGAAGGTGTGCAGCAGGCGTTGCTAAAGATCCTTGAAGGCACTGTTGCGAATGTTCCACCACAAGGTGGGCGCAAGCACCCTCATCAGGAGTTTATTGGCATAGATACAACCAACATACTATTTATCTGCGGCGGAGCTTTTGAAGGCATTGATAAAATCATCGAACATCGTCTTGATAAGAAGAGCATGGGATTCGGTGCTGATATACAGAGCAAAAAGGATAAGGATATAGGTGAGATTCTCAAGAATATCCAATCGCATGATCTGCTCAAATATGGGCTTATTCCGGAACTGGTTGGACGAATGCCTGTGATTGCACCTCTCAAGTCACTGACGCGTGAAGATATGATACGCATTCTAAAAGAGCCTAAGAATTCTGTTGTACGGCAATATACTAAATTAATCGGTTATGACAATGTCAAGCTTGAATTTACTGAAGATGCACTCGGCGCAATCGCAGATGAAGCAATTGCTATGGAAATCGGTGCACGCGGATTACGCAGTATAATGGAAAAATGTATGTTAAAAATCATGTATGACATTCCTTCCGACAGGAAGATCGCGAAGGTGAAAATCGGAAAAGAGTGCATCACTGAAGGCGCATCTCCGATGATTACAAGGAGGGCAAAACCACAAATTGATCCGGATGCGATATCTGCGAGCTAGACGGATGTTTCGCTAATGGGTGTGGATTTTAACCTCAAGTATAGAAATGTAAAACGGGAGACGAGGGCACGGTCGGCGCTTAGAACCGTTTCCGTCGTCTTCGCTGTTTAAGCCATGTAGCCTATGTGGGCGAGCGCAGCTAGCCCCTACACCCTAACCCCTACACCCAACCCCATATGGAGGAAATGATAAAATGAACGAACACAATGAAATACAAACTGAATTTCTGCCACTGCTTGCGCTGCGCGGTCTTTCGGTTTTTCCAAATATGTTACTTAACTTCGATGTTGAACGCGCTATGTCTACAAATGCCCTTGATTCGGCAACAAACGGAGACAGGAAGATATTTCTTCTTGCTCAAAAAGATGTCACAAAGGAATTACCAAGTCAGCGCGATTTATATAAAATCGGAACAGTATGTTATGTTAAACAAGTCTTGAAAATCCCAGGTGGAGGCATGAAGGTATTGGTTGAAGGCATCTGCCGTGCGCGCTTACTGACCTTGCACGGAGAAAAGAAGTTCTTTACAGCCGAAATTGAACCTATTCATGAGGAACAGATAGTCAAGAAAACAGCAAGGGTCGAAGCTTTGATACGCAAATGCATAGGACTTTTTGATACCTACGCAGCCTTATCTGCCGGAGTCGCCAAAGAGACAGTCTTAGCGCTTTTTGGTTTTACAGAACCGGGCAGGATAGCCGATTATATAATCCAGAATATGTACACAAAACCAGAATCAAAGCAGCAGGTGCTTGAGACACTTAACCCCATCAAAAGAATTGAGATTGTATGCGATATGCTGGCTCGTGAAATTGAGGTACTTGCAATCGAGCGTCAGATCGACTCGAAACTGCGTATGCGGCTTGAAGGCAATCACAGGGATCATATTCTGCGCGAACAGTTGAAAATCATACAAGCAGAGCTTGGCGGCAGCGAAGGTTATAGCGATGAGCCTAATGAACTTCAGATATATAGAGAACGTATATTTGAACTTGGTCTGGACGAAGAGGTCGAAATCAAAATCCTCAAAGAGGTTGACAAGCTTGAGAAACAGTCCTTTGGATCAGCTGAGTCATCGGTAATCCGCAATTATCTTGATACTGTCCTCGAACTGCCGTGGAATACAACCACGACAGAACGGCTTGACATTGCTACTGCCAGAAAAATACTTGACGACGACCATTTAGGACTGGATAAGGTAAAAGAACGAATTCTGGAGTTTCTTGCGGTTAGGCAACTGTCACCTCATGTTAAAGGTGCGATAATCTGTCTTGTCGGTCCTCCGGGCGTAGGTAAGACATCTGTTGCAGTAAGCGTTGCCAAGGCTCTGAACAGAAAGCTTGCCAGACTTTCACTCGGCGGTGTGCATGACGAGGCTGAAATCAGAGGGCATAGGAAAACATATGTTGGGGCAATGCCCGGCAGAATCATATCATCACTCAAGCAGGCAGGAAGCCGTAACCCACTCATGCTGCTTGACGAGATAGATAAACTTGGGCGTGATCACCGCGGTGATCCGGCATCAGCACTGCTGGAAGCTCTCGATCCCGAACAAAACGCTACTTTCCGTGATAATTATATGGAAGTTCCGTTTAATTTGTCGGAAGTCATGTTTATAACAACAGCAAATACGACAGAAACGATACCGCGCCCACTTCTGGACAGGATGGAGATCATTGAGCTTTCAAGTTATACGGATATAGAAAAGCTCGAAATCGCGAAGCGTCATCTTATACCAAAACAGCGGAAAAAGCACGGACTCCGCAGCAATCAGCTAAAGCTGAGCGATGAGGCGGTGCTTGAAATAATCTCTGCATATACTCGTGAGTCGGGAGTCCGTATACTTGAGCGTGAAATAGCCGCTGTATGCAGAAAAGCAGCAGCAAAGATAGCCTCGAAAGAGGTGAAATCGGTAAAGCTCAGCCCTGATATGCTGGATGCTTTTCTTGGAGTGAGAAAATACAAGAGTGAAACGCTGGCATTTGGCATGGAAATCGGACTGGCGAATGGGCTTGCATGGACAAGCACCGGCGGCTCAATGCTTGAGGTTGAGGTCAATGCGTATCCGGGTAGCGGCAAACTGGAACTGACCGGTAATCTTGGCGATGTAATGAAGGAATCTGCGCAGGCTGCATTATCATATATAAGAAGCAGGACAAGCAAACTCCCGATCGATCCTGAATTTTATAAGAATCAGGATATACATATCCATTTTCCGGAGGGTGCGATACCGAAAGACGGACCATCAGCAGGCATGACTATGTGCATTGCGGTAATATCAGCGCTTTGTAACGCTCCTGTGCGGCGCGAGATAGCGATGACCGGTGAGATAACTTTGAGAGGACGAATTTTGCGAATAGGCGGTCTCAAGGAAAAAACCATGGCAGCACTGCGTTCTGGGGTAAAAACAGTAATAATTCCTGCCGATAATGAAGCCGATCTTGATGAAATCGATCAGACAGTTCGTGGTGCGTTAAACTTCATAACAACCGACAATATAGATAGTATACTTGATGTTGTGCTTGACTTTTCAAGTATCGACAGAAAAAATACAACCGAGCCGGTGACGCCTGTCTTAAAAGAGGAGCTGCATATTCAAACTACCGGAGCAGTGATAAAGCAGTAATTTGTAAGGTACAGCGTATACGAAACGAATTAGCGGGAGATTCCGCAACGGAAAGAGAGTGCTTTAATGAATCTGCATAATGTGGAGTTTATCAAATCCGCTGCGGCAGCCGGAGGGATCATCTATGATGGGATTCCGCAGATAGTGTTCTCCGGGAAGTCAAATGTAGGGAAATCATCTGTAATTAATAAACTTTTAAACCGCAAGAATATAGCCCGCGTGAGTTCCACCCCCGGAAAAACAATCCATATCAATTATTTTCTCATAGATAAAATGGCATATTTTGTCGATTTGCCGGGATATGGATATGCAAAAGTCGCAAAAACGGAACGAACGCGCTGGGCTGCGCTCATGGAGACGTATTTCAGCCGAGCTGAGCATATTTTACTTGGTGTGATGATCGTAGATTCGCGCCACAAGCCGACTGCGGATGATATCACCATGGCGCAGTGGTTTAAAGCGACCGGCTGCCCTATGGTTATAATAGCAAACAAGATAGATAAGGTGAAAAACAGCGAGAAAGACAAAAATCTTGAACTAATCCGCGAAACACTCGAGTTAGGCAAAGACGTACATATAATCCCTTTTTCGGCTGAAAAGGGAACAAATAAAGAACTGCTGCTCAATGAGATCCTGCACGCTGTAAAAGCATAAAGCAAGATTCAGGGCAATAGTCTATGCACACAATGCAGGGGCAACTCCGTTCGCCTGCATACAGGAGAGTAATGTTTACTAATTTATTCAGCGGCTTAGGAAATATTGAAGCAATAATCGTACGAATAATCCCCGCACTTATCTGCATCACCTTTCACGAACTGGCGCATGGATATACGGCGTATCGTCTCGGTGACAGAACAGCCAAGGATATGGGCAGGCTTACACTCAACCCAATAAAGCATATTGATATATTTGGCTTACTCATGATGATACTAGTAAGGTTCGGCTGGGCAAAACCTGTGCCGGTCAATATGAACAACTTCAAAAACCCTAGAACCTATATGGCAATAACAGCCTTTGCAGGACCACTGTCGAACATCATCCTTGCGCTTTTAGTTATGTTCTTATATGGATTCTTTTTCAGAATGATAAGTACAATGACATCTCCGGCAACCGGAGCAATAATTCATGATATTATCCAAAACACAGTGTTTATTAGCATTGCCCTTGCCATATTTAACATGATGCCGATACCTCCGCTCGATGGTTCAAAGATTCTTTTTTCACTCCTTCCCGAGGATAGCTACTACAAGCTCATGAGATACGAGCGTTTTGGGTTCATTTTACTACTTCTGGTTTTAACCACCGACATTTTTCAAAATACGATTGGCAGATTAACAAACACACTCTTTAACAGCTTCCTGTTTGTTTGGCAAACCTCATTTTCTATGGTAAACTAGGTAAACGCTGATTAAATCGCGCTCCTCGTCTTTGCGGGTCTTTTTCCGTATTTTTCAGTTAAATACTGCTAGTAATTCGCCCTCAAAATCCAAAAAACAGGCGAAAAAATACCTCGCAATTACTTCGGGCGAATTTAATCAGTGCTTACCTAGCATATCCAAAATAACTGGAGCATTTATGAACAGTCCGATATTTAAGCTCGAAGGCATAATAAAAACAAAAGATGAGATGTCGGATTTTGAAGGTCCTTTGGCACTTATTCTGCAGCTTCTGAGCAAAAACAAAATAGAAATCAGGGATATCAGTATCTCACTGATACTTGAGCAATATATTGCCTTTCTTGATGGTATGGCTGAACTCAATCTGGATATGGCAAGCGAGTTTGTCGCTATGGCTTCTCATTTAACCTATATTAAAACGAAAATGCTGATCTCCGGCGGCGAAGAAGTATCGGAGCTGGAGCAACTTATACTATCGCTTGAGGAACTTCAGCGCGGCGATATATATTTACAAATTAAGGAAGCGGCGGAAACTTTTGCCGGTATGTATATCAGAGATGGCGCGATGATGCCAACCCCTCCGGAATATTTGCCGCCGAACAATGAATATCATTACTTGCATATCAGCAATGACCTGCTCGAAGCGTTTTTCAACATCATAGGAAGAGAAAATGCAAGGCTTGAAAGCATCAATCCGCGGGAAACAGTATACCCAAATCGAATAATATATACTATCCCTGAGAAAATCGTCGAAATACTCGATAGACTAAAGCAAACCGGATTTATGACTGTCTCCGCACTTTTTGAAGATAACAGAAGTCGTGCTGAACTTGTCGCTACGCTTGTGGCGATTCTTGAATTATGTAAGGTTGGTAGCGTTTTACTGACCGGAGAAACCGATAATATGAAAATAACATACACCGGTACAGGCAGACCGGTGCAAGAGGAACTGTAAGATGGAAGTTCAAGATATAGAATGCGTCATTGAGGCAATTCTTTTCGTGTCCGGAGAACCGGTGAAGCTATCAAGAATCGCCGCAGTTCTTGGTGTTGACGAGTTTGATGTTGAATCCGCCGCAAACAGAATGCGGGACAAGTACAGCTTTGACAGGCGTGGCATACGATTAGTTAAGCTGGATAACACACTGCAGTTATGCTCCTCTCCGGAGTTTGCGGATTATATAAGACTTGCCTTGGAGTCCAGAAAACCTCCACAATTGTCAGCACCTGCTCTTGAAGTATTGGCAATTATAGCCTATTTTCAGCCTGTGACCAGAGCATATATCGAACAAGTACGAGGTGTTGACAGCGCCTATACCGTAAGTCTGCTATTAGAGCGCGGATTAGTCGAATCTGCCGGAAGGCTCTCCGCTCCCGGACGTCCGATGCTTTATAAGACAACACATGTTTTCCTGCGTACTTTCGGGCTGCAATCACTTTCTGAGCTTCCTCTTCTACCTGAAATAGAATCTACAGAAGATGGTAGAGAAGGCATCCAAACCGCAATTTTGAAACTGAAAGAAGCCGAAATCGGAAATAATGATAATGATGATGAAATTGATGAATGGAGAGGGGAGAGCTAATTTTGATGACTCTGGCCATCGTGATTTCAGTGCTCATAGTTATTGCACTTTTACGTTTTGGCGTCTCCGTCGAATATAGTTCGGAAGGGGTCATAATTAAGTTACGCGCAGGACCTTTTTCTATTCAGATTTTCCCTACGAAAGAAAATCCATACAAAGAGAGAAAGAAGACCGAAAAAAAAGCTCTTCGCGACACACGAAAAAAAACAAAACCTAAAAAAGAACCGGTGAAGAAAAAGCCAGGTATGCTCTCAGTAGTTCTTGACACACTCCCACTCATCAAGAATATGCTCGACAGGGTAAAGCGTAGACTCTTAATCAAAAAGCTTATAATTCATTTTACTGCGGCGGGTGATGATCCATCAAAAACAGCGATGATTTACGGCACAGCAAGTGCAGTCTTCGGAACATTAACACCAATACTTGAAAATAACTTCAGAATAAAACGCCGTGATTTTCAAACCAACGTAGATTTTATAAATCAGGAACAAAAAATCTATATTTATGCCATATTCTCGTTGGCAGTATGGGAGACACTGTACATAGTTTTCGCACTATTTCCGATAATAAGAATTTTAGGCAGACGTAAGCCTGTAGTACCGGCGACATCTGTATCAAATGTATCAAAAGATAGAAAGGAAAATGAAGAACATGGAAAAACGTCAAATAAGTGATTTAATGGAAACCACATTACAAAAGGTCAAGGAAATGGTTGATGCAAATACCATCATCGGCGAGCCAATTACAACGCCTGACGGTATCACGCTTATACCTGTATCAAAGGTCTCGTTTGGTTTTGCCGGAGGGGGCACGGACTTTGCAAAGAAACCGCCGGCAGATAGCGGATTCGGCGGCGGTGCCGGGGCGGGTGTCAACATAGCTCCCGTTGCGTTTATTGTCGTAAAGAATGACAATGTAAAGCTGTTGCATGTAGCTCCGCCTGCAACATCCACCATAGACCGGGTGATTGATACGGCTCCGGAAATTATTGACAAAATCACCGACTTTATCAATAAAAACAAAGGCGAAAGCGCAGTCGAAACTGATAAGCTGGATATGTCTGATAATTTTGAAGAGTAATGATTGAGCGAATCCAAAAGATACTTTCAGCTCACGGCGTGGCGTCGCGCCGTGAGGCTGAGAGAATGGTCACCGATGGAAGGGTAAAAATAAATGGTTTCCCGGCAAGCATTGGGCAAGGCGCTGATATTGAATGTGATGAAATTGAAGTCGATGGAGTTGCTCTGACTTCAAAAGCGCAATCAGTATATATAATGCTCAACAAACCGCGTGGCTATATAACGACAGTCAGTGATGATCGTGGACGAAAAACTGTTATGGACCTTGTGCAGGACGCCCCGGAAAAAGTCTATCCAGTTGGTAGGCTTGACATGGAGTCGGAAGGGTTGTTGCTCATGACCAATGATGGGTTATTTGCAAACACAGTTGCCCATCCGTCTTTTTGCAAGCAAAAGACATATGAGGTGCGTGTCCGGGGTGATGCAGCCGGTGCGGCAAGACTGTTATGCCGTCCGATCATCATTGATTCACATTTAGTCGAAGCCAATTCAGCAAGTTTAATCAAGCATACAAAAGAGGGCGGGATATTGCATATCTCGGTAAGCGAAGGGCGTAACAGACAAATCCGTAAAATGTGCTCAAAAGTGGAACTGGAAGTCATGGCGCTAAAACGCATATCCATCGCAGACTTAGAGTTGGGCGCTCTGAATCCGGGAAAATGGCGGCACTTGACTGAGGGTGAAGTCAAATCGCTTTGCGACCGGGAATAGTATAGTACCGCATCCGAATATAGAAAATGGATAATAAATCATGGAAAAAGATATCTTATCAGCAATTGAGGCTGCCTCAGACGGTTTTTCGAAGTCACAACGAAAAATCGCCGAATATATTCTCAGTAACTACGACAAAGCGGCATTTATGACCGCAATCAGGCTTGCACGTTTTGCCGATGTAAGTGAATCTACCGTAGTCAGGTTTGCAGTTGAACTGGGGTACAGCGGATATCCTGAAATGCGACGTGCGCTTGCAGATATGATACGCGGCAAGCTCACATCTGTTCAGCGTATTAAAGTCGCAAAAGACATCATGGGAAGTAGGGATATATTGACGCATGTTCTTTCTTCAGATATTGAGCAGATACGGCAAACAATGGAAGAAGCAGACAGCGGCAAGTTCTCACAGGCAGTTGATGCAATAGTTCAGGCAAATAATATCTATATTATCGGAATGCGCTCATCATCCTTTCTTGCAAACTTCATGGGATTTTACTTCAATTTGCTTTTTTCAAACTCGCGTGTTATAAGTGAATGCCCCGATAGCGAAGTATTTGAACATATGCTCAGGTTGTCCAAAGGTGATGTTGTTATTGCAATAAGCTTCCCACGCTACTCAAAAAGAACAATTAAGGGAATGCAATATGCTCGTGATGTGGGCGCAAACATAATCGCAATAACAGATGTGCGGGTTTCGCCGCTTACTGAGCTTGCGGATATTGCGCTATGTGCAAGATCTGATATGATATCATTTCTTGACACATTGGTCGCACCGCTTAGTCTTGTCAACGCGCTGGTTGTTGCTGTGAGTGAGAAAGCTCCGGTCGATCTTTATGAGAGATTTGAGACATTGGAAAAGATTTGGGATGAATATGGTGTTTATGAGCAAGTCTGATTATTTTGATTATGTATGATATTATAGTTATTGGCGGCGGTGCGGCAGGTATGCTGGCGTCCTGCGTTGCGGCGGATTGCGGTGCGAGGGTGCTTCTCCTTGAAAAAAATGAAAAAGTAGGCAAGAAACTGTTTATAACAGGCAAAGGTCGATGCAATCTTACAAATAACTGTTCAGCAGCGGAAGTTCTGGAAAACATTCCAACCGGAAACCGGTTTTTATTTGGTGCAATGAATGGATTTGATCCCGGAAAAGTGATAGCGCTCTTTGAGTCGCTTGGGGTTGCGCTTAAAACCGAACGCGGAGGACGAGTTTTCCCGGCATCCGATAAGTCCTCAGATATCATAGCTGCGCTCAAGCGCTATATGAGCAAAACAGGTGTTGTTATTAAACATGACAGCGCAACAGGGATCGTGGCAGACAATGGCAAGGTAGTAGGAGTTAATACTAATGGTGGTGTAATTGACTGCCACTGTGCAGTGCTGGCGACAGGGGGGAAGTCCTATTCCGCGACCGGCTCAACAGGAGATGGTTTTGATTTTGCAACTGCTCTCGGTCATTCAATAACTGAAATCAGAGGCTCTCTGGTTCCGCTTATCGCTGAATTCGGATATAATGCTCAATTGCAAGGGCTGACGCTTAAAAATGTAAAACTATCAGTATTCGATGGCGGGAAAAAACCGATTTTCTCTGATTTAGGAGAAATGCTTTTCACACATTTTGGATTGTCAGGACCGTTGGTTTTATCGGCAAGTGCTCATATGCGCGATTACAGAAATAAACAATACTATGTTGTGATTGATTTAAAGCCTGCGCTGGACGAAAAGAAGCTTGATCTGCGCATTTTACGTGACTTTGAAAAATATTCTAATCGCGATTTTTCAAATGCATTGGGAGATTTGCTGATAAGATCAATGATTCCGGTAATAATTAAAAGAACAGGTATACCTGATGATATAAAAGTTCATTCCATAACACGTGAGCAGAGATTAACTTTGGGACAAGAAATAAAAGCTTTTCGAATTGACATTGACGGACCGGGATCTGTAGAGGAAGCGATCATTACATCCGGTGGCATCACGACCAATGAGATAAATCCTAAGTCCATGGAATCAAAGCTTGTAAATGATTTATACTTTGCTGGAGAGATAATTGACGCGGATGCATATACCGGAGGATTTAACCTTCAAATCGCGTGGGCGACAGCTTATGCCGCAGGAAAATCAGCCGGTACACGCTACACTAATTTCCCAAAAACATAATTTGAAGCAAGGAGCAAATACATTAATGGAACAGAAAAGCATCGCACTCGACGGACCTGCCGGAGCAGGTAAGAGCACTCTGGCGCGTAGGGTGGCTAAACATTTTGGAATTATTTATGTTGATACCGGTGCGCTATATAGATGTGTAGGTCTTTATGCGCTCAGAAAAGGGATCAGTTCCACTGATGAAGCAGAGGTTGTAAAGTTGCTTCCGGAAATAACGCTCGAAATGATGTATGATGATGACGGCGTTCAAAGAATGCTGATGGGTGGGGAAGATGTGACGGAAGCGATTCGTATTCCGGAAGCATCGAAGTACGCATCTGACGTTTCCGCAATGCCGCCTGTGAGAGCGTTTCTTCTCTCAATGCAACGTGAGATGGCAGTGAAATATGACACTATAATGGACGGAAGGGATATTGGAACTGTCGTTTTACCAGACGCAGGATTGAAAGTTTTTCTTACCGCCGATCCAAAAATTCGGGCAACCAGACGATACTTGGAGCTAAAAGAAAAAAACATTGAAACAACGCTGGAGGAAGTCGAAAGAGAAATGTTCAGCCGCGACAAAAATGATAGCGAAAGAGCAGTAGCGCCATTGAAAGCCGCGGCGGATGCGGTAATACTCGATACAACTGAACTAAATCTTGAAGAAAGCATTCGTGCGCTTTGCGATATTATCACCGGGAGATTCGTTTTATGAGGTGGGAACCCAGTTACAAGTTTTACAGGGGTTGTTTCCACATAGCGCGTGCGCTACTGGGCATTGTTTTCCGCTTTGATATCAAAGGGAGGGAAAGAATTCCCATGGGCGCGGCGATGATTTGTTCAAATCACTCCAGTGTTATTGACCCGATTTTAATAGCCTTTGCATTCGGCATAGAATACTATCTTCATTTTTATGCAAAAAGCGAAATCTTTAAAACACCGGTCTTATCATGGCTTGTTATAAAACTTGGGGCGATAAGTGTAAACCGGGATAAGTTTGATGTCACCTCGATGAAGCGGACTCTCTCATATTTTAAAGATGGCGAAAAGGTTGCGATATTCCCAGAGGGTACACGTGCCTCTGATGTTATAGAGTCAAAAAAAGGCGCAGTCAAAATTGCAGAACGCGCCGATGTGCCGCTTGTACCGATGTATGTGCCACGCAGGAAAAAATGGTTTAGCAAACTTCCGCTTGTTATTGGAGAATCATATTATATTGATAAGCAAGTCGGAGAAAAACGCACAGCTGAGGATTATAACCGCTTGGCAGAGGATTTAATGACACGAATTGAATCACTCAATCCTTCTGTTATTGATCAGGTGAGTTCTTAATAAAATGCTTCATGGGAGAAAATGAATGAAGTTAATAGTCGCCGAATCAGCCGGTTTTTGTTTCGGAGTGCAACGAGCTATTGCAATCTGCGAAAAAGCATCCGAGCAATATAGTAACTGTGTAACGCTGGGGCCGATAATACATAATGCAAATGAAGTGCAAAGATTGGAATCCTTTGGTGTACATGCGGTATCGGACATATCTGAAATCAGTAATGAGCATACTGTTATCATAAGTTCACACGGCGCTACGAAAACAGCGCATGAAGCATTAGATGCTTTTGGGGTAACAGTGATTGACGCCACTTGCCCGGATGTGAAAAAAAACCATGACATTGTCAGGCGAGAGTCTGCCGAAGGCAGAACCATCATCATCATAGGTCAGAAGCATCACCCAGAAGTGATAGCAATGGCAAGTTGGTGTGAGCGATGCGTGGTCTTTGAGACACCCTCGGAGCTGGAAAAATGGTTGAAAACCGCAAGTTATACAGATATTCCCATTAGTTTGGTGTCACAGACTACCAATTCGGAGTCAAATTATAATTCTTGTATCAAAATAATAAAAAAGGTATGTACAAATATAAATTTATTTGATACAATATGCGCTGCAACATGCAAACGTCAGCGTGAGGCTGCTGATCTTTCGATAATCGCGGATGTTATGATCATCGTGGGAGGAAAAAACAGCGCGAACAGCCTCAGGCTAGCGGATATTTGTATTGAGAATTGTAAAAGGGTCATGTTCATCGAAAACGCAGATGAACTTGATATCACAAATATCCGTCAGTCGGATACAGTCGTCATAACTGCCGGCGCATCAACGCCGACGTGGATTATTAAGGAGGTCACCCACAAAATGAGCGAAGAAGTAATCAAGGATCAAACAATCACGGAATCGAAACAGCAGGACTCCCCGCCTGGCACAGAAGCAGTAGCTTTAACTGATGCCCCGGAAACCATTGATGCGGTAACGGAGGTTTTGGAATCAGCAGATGAGCCTCGCGTTGTTGAGGAAGTCGTTGTAGCCGTTGATCCTCCGGGAGAAGATTCGGAACAAGCGAAAGAGGCAGAGGTAGCCGTTGAAACTGCGGTCAAAGAAGCAACAGCAACTGAGGAATCCACTGAAACATCCGAAGATAAGGATGATTCGGCAAATGTTCCGGAAACCTTCGAGGAAATGCTCGAAAAGTCGATAAAGACTTTACATACCGGTGAAAAAGTGACCGGTATCGTTACCTCCATTACAGCAACTGAGGTTTCTGTAGATTTAGGCACAAAACAATCAGGCTATATACCCATTACGGAGTTTACTGATGATGTAAACACAAATATCGATGATATAATCAAAATTGGGGATGCGATCGAATCATTTGTCATGCGTGTAAACGATGTCGAAGGAATGGTGATGCTCTCTAAAAAGCGCCTTGATGCGATTAAAAACTGGGATATTATCGAAAAAGCAAAGGAAAACAGAACTGTTGTCGAAGGTACCGTTATTGAAGAGAATAAGGGCGGGGTCGTCGTTAGTGTCAAAGGCGTGCGCGTTTTTGTACCTGCTTCGCAGACAGGATTGCCGAAATCTGCGCCAATGTCTGAACTCCTAAAAAGACCTGTTAAACTTCGTATAACAGAGGTAAATCAATCAAGAAGGCGTGTTGTCGGATCTATCCGCGCCGTTCAGGCTGATGAGCGCCGCGAAAAATCCGAAAAAGTATGGAATGACATCGAAACAGGCAAACAATATGACGGCATCGTGAAATCTATGACCTCCTATGGCGTGTTTGTAGATATTGGCGGCGTTGATGGAATGATCCATATTTCAGAGCTTAGCTGGACTCGTGTCAAGCAGCCTTCAGAGGTTATGTCAGTCGGAGATGAAGTATCTGTTTATGTGCTTTCATTCGATAAGGATAATAGGAAAATCTCCCTTGGGTATAAGAAATTAGAGGATAACCCATGGACTAAATTCACTACACAGTACAGCATAGGTGATGTTGTGAATGTCAAGGTTGTTAAAATGATGCCATTCGGCGCATTTGCCGAGATATGCACCGGGGTTGATGGTCTTATCCATATCTCACAAATCACAGATCATAGGATTGGTCTTCCGTCAGAGGTTCTTTCGGATGGGCAGTTGGTTGATGTAAAAATAACCGAGATAGACAATGATCGCAAGAAGGTGTCATTGAGCATCAGAGCACTGCTTGATCCTTCGTCACAGCCTCTTAAAGCATCTGAGGTTGAAGCAGCTAAAGATTCTTATGACAATGCACCGGTAGTCGTATATGATACTGAAGCACCTCCTCCGGCTGAACACGAGGATGTTGAAGAAGGGGATCCAGCAGTCGAAGAAGAAACTGCAGAAACAGCGAATTAAAGCAAATTGACAAGTGACCGGAAGCAACAAGCATGTTTCCGGTCACTTTTTTAGGTATTTTATCCACATTTTATCACATATTATTCAAATTTTGTCCAAATAATAAAAAATCTTGCATAAACCCTTGCAATTCAAGATGAAAAAGTTGTATAATGTTGCAAGTGGGTAATGTCTGGTTTTTGTTGTGGCAGCTCCGCAATGAAAATAAGCTACAATCCACGGATGTTTGCGTTTGGAAATTCACAAGTCAGCCTCGGATCTTGAAACTATGTTCCGGGATGATTTGGTATTGACTAAAACGATATGGGAGAGAAAAGTATGTTTTGCATCGGCGATATGATTGCCCACCCAATGCATGGAGCGGGCGTCATTGACAGTATCGAAGAGAGAAAAATGAATGGCATGACACGTCTGTACTACATTTTAAAGATGCCCTCCGGCGGAATGGTGGTTATGATCCCGACCGAAAGCACCGAACAAATTGGAGTCCGACCAATAGTCGATTCAAATGAAGCGGATGCACTGATGGAGTCGATCCCATCGATTGATGCCGAAATGACGTCGAATTGGAATAGACGTTATCGTGAAAACATGCAAAGACTTAAAAGCGGCAACTTAATTGAAGTAGCGCGTGTTGTCAAAGGTCTTATGTCACGAGACGTCGAAAAGGGGCTTTCTACAGGTGAACGTAAAATGCTTCATTCAGCTAAGCAAATCCTCATATCAGAGCTAGTTTTGTCCAAAAAGCTTTCATATGAAGAGGTTGAATCACGAATCAACGCCTCGCTTGCCTAGCATCACTATGAAATTATAGCGGAGGTTATATTTTGCCTCCGCAGTTTGTTATGCAGGAGAATCAAAATATGTCAATGTTTACTGATTTATTAAGAAATATTAAAAGAAAACCCACTTCATGCTCCGCTGTTATAGCGGCAGCGGGCAACTCGCAGCGCATGGGGGGAAGTGATAAGCTTTTTCACAATCTATGTGGTATTCCGGTTTTAGCCCACACCTTGATAGCATTTCAAAAATGCGACTTGATCTCCGAGATAGTTGTTGTAACACGAGAAGAAAGCTTGGCAGATGTCACGAAACTATGTGATAAGTATGGAATTAACAAAGTCACCAAGGTAATAGCAGGGGGGGGGACTCGGCTTGAGTCAGTGATGAATGGCGTTCTAGCAGTATCTAAAAAAGCGGAGTTAATTGCAATACATGATGGTGCCAGACCATGCATTGATGATGCAATCATTAAAAAAACAATCGTAGCTGCGGAAGAACACCATGCTGCCGCTCCCGGCGTGCCAGTAGTATCGACTTTGAAAAAAGTTTTTTGTAATCGTATCTTTGAAACAGTTAATAGGGAAGAATTTGTCGAAATACAAACACCGCAGATATTCACATCAGATGTAATCAAAGGTGCTCTTACAAATGCTATAAAAGGGTCTTTGAATATCACCGATGACTGCATGGCTGTTGAAGCGCTGGGAGTACTTACTTACGTAACCGAAGGTTCACGGAGCAATATTAAAATCACAACAAAAGAGGATTTGAAAATTGCCGAAGTGATACTTATGGGTAAATAGATAGTATAGGCAGGTCACATCGTCTGGACTGTTTAATATGAAGCTCAGACAAAAAAAGCTTGACACCACAATCCGAAATCAATAAAATTGCTAACAAAGCAATAAAATATCGAGACGGAGGTATACCTATGTCAGCAAAAACAGACAAGGCGAAGACCCTGTTCAAGCAAATTGTAATAGTTCTCATTATCATTGCACTTGCCATGCCGAAAATGACAGCATTTGCCTATGTTC
>Ga0123352_10003279_pt1 | contig 23309 bp, 27 predicted proteins | sample TergutLab28metaG_FD_89700 | JGI IMG/M metagenome (GOLD analysis project Ga0123352, IMG submission 89700) | Labiotermes labralis P1 segment gut microbial communities from Petit-Saut dam, French Guiana - Lab288 P1 | ecosystem: Host-associated > Arthropoda: Insects > Digestive system > Gut ...
AAAGAAATAGAAAAAAACACAGAGATAATAACAAATATCAAAAATCAAAAACACACACTTATAGAAAAGGAAAACTTCGCAAGAGATGTTTTTTATGGAGCTTTGGGACAAAAGAATAATATAGAATATAAGTTTCCAGTTGTAGTTTAGGCAGTTTTCAAACTTCTAGCTAGTTCTTTCATCTCATGTGCCGCATTAAGTGTATTTTCCGTAATCTTAGCACCACCAATTAGCCTTGCAAGCTCATTTATTACTTCATCTTCTGATAATTCACGAACATTAGAGCGGGTTTTTCCATCACTCTGAATTTTTTCAATTAAAAAATGACTATCCGCCATTGCCGCTATTTGTGGCAAATGGCTTATACAAAGTATTTGTTTTTCATTAGCTAGAACTTGTAATTTTTCCGCCATTTTTTGTGCTGTTCTTCCACTCACTCCTGCATCTATTTCATCAAAGACAAACGTTTGCGTCTTGTTGTTTTTTGCAAGAGTTGACTTTAAAGCAAGCATAACCCTGCTCATTTCTCCACCAGAAGCTATTTTAGCCAAAGGTTTAAGCTCTTCACCCAAGTTTGGGGAAATCAAGAAAGATACATTATCATTACCATTTGCACTTAAACTTTGCTTTTTTTCTACAGAAACGCTAAAAATAACATTAGGCATATTTAGCTCTTTTAAATTTTTAGTAACAGAAATTTCAAGCGTCTTTTTCGCTTCTAATCTAAATTTATGCAGAGCTTCACAATCACTTACAATCTTAGATTGAATTTCTTTCTTTTCTGTATTTAACGTGTTTAAATGTTCCGCTAAATTTTGCATACCATTCAATTCTTCTATAAGCTCGTTATGATAAGTTAAAAGTTCATCGTACTCTCTTATGTGTTTACGCTTCAATTTTTGAATTTCTGAAAAACGACTTTCTAAATTAGAAAGCTCGTTAACATCTAGTCTTAAATTGGTGTTTTTCAACTCTCTGCCTAGTTCATCTAAAGATATTCTTATACTTTCTAACTGGCCTTCATATTCTGTGCTTCTAAGAAGCTTTTTGGCTTCTGTTATTTTTAAAAGGGCATCATAGTAAACTAATTCCGTAGCTTTTGAAAAATTTTCGGCATTATCTTTATAACTGTGTAAAAATTTTAGACGCTCTGCGATTTTGTCCTCTTCGTTTGGTTTTAGTTTTAGCGTTTCAAATTCTTCTATATATTCATTTAACATTTCTATACGTTCTTCAGAAGCTTTTTCTGTTAAATCAGTTATTTTTTCATTTACTTTTTTATAGCTTTCTATAGAGACTTTCAAATTTTCTTTAACTTCTGCCATTTTTTCATCACAAAACCAATCCAAAAGACCTATATGTCTAGCTTCATTTATTAGATAGCTATGCTCAAATTGACCGTGAATATCTATAAGAAGAGATGAAAGACCTCTTAAAATAGATAGTGTTGAAGTTTTACCATTTATTTTTATTGTGTTTTTTGAAGAAATTGTACGCACTATTAAAATTCTATTGTCTTCTGCTAAATCTACAAGTTCACTGGCTTCGTTTCTATTTTTTTCTTCTATGAAAAAAACACCAGAAACTTCACCTATCTCTGTGCCTTTTCGTACAGAGATAGGTGTTTTAGCTCCTAATAAAAAGCTAAGCGAATCAATAATTATAGACTTTCCAGCACCAGTTTCACCTGAAAGAATATTCAAATTTGTATTAAATTCTATATTTAATTCTTCGATTATAGCTATATTTTTAATAGTCAGTTGTTCTATCATATTGAAAATTTCTCTTTCATAATGTTATAAAAATTTGTTTTTTGTGTTCTCAAAATACCAACACTATGGGCAGATTTTTTAACTGTGTATTCTTCTGCACAAAAAACATTAACTCCATCTACTACTAGCTCACTATTAGCAGCCTTAACTTTAATTTCAGAATTTGCACTTAAAACGATAGGTCTATTCAAAAGTCTATAAGGTGCTATAGGTGTTATTATTATATTATCTAAAAGAGGCTCTAAAATTGGGCCACCTGCACCTAGGTTATAAGCTGTAGAACCAGTTGGTGTGCTTATTATTATACCGTCTGCCTTGTAAGAATCTACGTATTCACCATTTATAGAAAGCTCTAATGAAATCATTTTAGCATAGCTACCTTTAACTATGCAAATATCATTTAAAGCAATGTGATCTTCACATTTGAGCATCATCCGATCTTCTTTTATAAAATTCCCTGCTAACAAATTTTTTATAGCTTCTATTCCATTTTCTTTTGAAACATCAGTCAAATAGCCAACTGAACCGAGGTTTATGCCATGAATGTATGTTTCATACCTAGCACAAAGGCGTGCGTAGTTCAAAATTGTACCATCACCGCCTAGCACTATACAAATATCGCAATTTTTTATAAATTGTTCTAAATTTTGCCCAGGGAGAAGAAAATTTATTTCAGGTAAAGAGGACAAGATATAGTCTCTATATTCATAATTTATATCTCTTGTTTCATTTGCAATAATGCCTATTTTTTTCATAATTTATAAATTCTCCACATTTTTATAGATTATATAATATTTTCAAACACCTCTTCTAAGTTAACAACCAAATCATCAAACAAAGAAACTTTCACATTTTCTTTACTCCAAATTTCTTCGGTAGTCATTTCTTCTTTTTCGTAATCTCTAAACACGACATATACTTCATCTAAATGAAACTTTTTACCGTCATTTAAGTATACTTCAATAGATCTATTAGCTACATCAACTATCCAAAATTCCTTAACACCATAACGCTCGTAAATGTCTTTCTTTTTACTTCTGTCATTTTTTGCAGTTGATGGGGAAAGTATTTCTACTACTAAATCAGGCGTTCCATGTATTCCATTGTGCTTTATAATATCAAGATTACATATTACCATTATATCTGGTCTAAAGGTATTTTCTTCATCTAAAAAAAGATTAACTCCATCTGGTGTGACTACACATTTTTTCCCCCGTAAATAATTAGAAAAGATTCTATGGATACTTCCCATCGACATACCGTGTCCAAAAGAGGCTTCAGGATAGAAATAATAAACTCCATCAATTAATTCAGTCCTTCTTTTTTCATCTTCTATAATCTTTTCTTCAAAATGTTCCCCATTTTTCAAAATCATAAATTCACCATCCTAATCAATAATGTAATCACTATTTTCAAGCTCTTCTTTTATTTGTTTTCCTAAGCAAATAAAAATACTCATCGCCATAAGCAGTTTCATTCCTCAATTCAAATCCTAATTGCACCAATAATCTTTTAATCTTCAATAAAATAGGCTTATGATTTTTTTTCGTTACCCTGCCCTTTTTCCCTAACTCAAACTGAGGTTTTATTAACACAATACAAAAACCACCTTCTTTAAGCAAACTATAAGCTATTGGCAAAACTTGCTCAAGAGAAATAAAACTAACATCTATCGTCACTATATCACTTAAAAAATCTAGTGAAAAATTTTTTATATGTGTATTTTCAAAGCTGCCCACACGCTCATCATTTTTTAGTTTTTCAGCCAATTGATTCGTTCCTACATCTACGGCATAAACATATTCAGCTCCATTTTGTAAGAGACAGTCCGTAAAGCCACCTGTGGAAGCACCTATATCTACACAAACTCCGTAAGGCTTAAAATTAAATGTCTCAAGTGCATGTTCTAATTTATATCCACCTCGGCTTACGTATTTTAGACCTGCCGTTTCTATAAGAACATCTTCATTTACTATAAAAGACGGTTTCGTCAAAATATTTCCATCAACTTGTACTTCACCTCTTTGTATTAAGTCTTTAGCTTTGTGACGTGAAATTCCAAGTTTTTGTGCTGTTACAATATCTAATCTATACATTTTTTTATTTTCTCATATATTGATTTTACATCTAATTCGTTTAGTTTAAGGAGTTGTTCTCTCGTTCCTGCTTGGATATATTTTTTTTCTAGTGCAAAAATATGTGTATGCCTCACTTCTAAAGCAACTAGTGAGCCGAAGCCACCTTCTTTGACATTTTCTTCTACAGTAAAAACATATTCATAGCTTTTTAGCTCTTCTAACATTTGAGCGTCTAAAGGGCTTGCAAAACGTGCATTTATAACTGTAGGATTGTATCCATTTTGCTTTAAATTTTCGGCCACTTCCACAGCAGTTTTAGCAATATGTCCAAACGCGACTATAGCGACTTTTTCGCCTTTTAACAATACTTCACTTTTACCATATTCAATTTTTACACAGTCTTCAAAGGTATTCGGCATCCCTTTAGGATAGCGAATTGCAACTGGTCCTTTCATTTCACTTACGGCAAAATTCAACATAGCGATATACTCTACTTTATCTTTTGGTGCCATAATACACAAATTTGGAATATGTGAAAGAAAACTAATATCAAAAATTCCTTGATGAGTCTCCCCATCTTCACCTGTTATTCCTGCTCTATCAATAGAAAAAACTACATGAAAATTTCCAAGGCAAACATCATGAACTATCTGATCATATGCTCTTTGCAAAAAAGTTGAATAAATAGCAACAACTGGTATAAAACCTTCTTTTGCTAAGCCTGCTGAAAACAAAACTGCATGGCCTTCCGCTATGCCAACGTCAAAAAAACGCTCAGGAAAAGCTTCCTTAAAACGATAAAGACCTGTACCATCTGGCATAGCAGCTGTTATTCCTACTACTTTTTCATTTCTACCAGCTATATTTATTAATTCTTTACCTAAAATTTCTGAATAAGTCTCTTTCTCATGCCCATTAATTGGACAATTAATGTCAAAGCTAGAAACACCATGATAATTTTCTGGCTCTTTTTCAGCAAGCTCATAGCCTTTGCCTTTTTGTGTATTTACATGAAGAAGAATAGGACCTTTAATCTCCTTAACTTTATTAAAAACTGTTATAAGATCTTCAATATCATGACCATCAACAGGACCTATATAAGTAAATCCAAGCTCTTCAAAAAAGCTTCCTGGTAAAAGAAAACTTCTTAAATTATCTTTAGTTTTTTTAGTAGCATAAGCTATTTTTTTGCCATATGGCAAAAATTCAAGGCTTCTCTTAACACTCGTTTTAGTGCTTATGTAAGCTTTGCTTACTCTCAAATTATCAAGATATTTATGAATAGCACCAACATTTTCTGATATAGACATTTGATTATCATTCAAAATAGCTAAAACATTAGTACCACTTGCACCAATATTATTAAGTGCTTCATAGCATAAGCCACCAGTCAAAGAGCCATCCCCAAAAATTGCTATAACATGATTATTCTCACCCTTTAAGTCTCTTGCTGTAGCTAGTCCCATTGCTGAAGAAAGTGATGTAGAAGCATGACCAATCGTAAAATGATCATGGTCGCTTTCATTTGGAGAAGGAAAACCTGAAAGACCATCCAGTTGACGTAATGTTTTAAATTTATCAGCACGCCCTGTTAAAATTTATGCACATAAGCTTGATGGCCAACATCCCAAAGAAATTTATCATTTGGGGAATTGTAGCAATAATGAAGAGCTATAGTAATCTCTACTACACCTAAATTTGAGCCTAAATGGCCACCAGTTTCAGAAAGAGATTGTACTAAAAACTTTCTAATATCTTGACTTAAGCGTTTTAATTGTGCCATACTTAATGTTTTTATTTTTTCTGGCTTAGTGTTTTGTAATTTCTTTAATATATTCATATAATTCATCATTTCGTAAGTTTAAATTTTTTATAATATGAAGGCATGAGCCTAAAATAAGTTCTGGGTTAGCCTTCACACTAATTTCTCCATCTTCGATATCATCTTTGAGTTGGTAATATAATCCGAAAAGAAAACCTGCATGTGCCAATTTTCTGGAATTTTGCTTAGTTGCATGACCTAAAGTTGCACCCGCATAAAATGCCGCATAAAAAAGGGCAGCTGTTTTTTTACTATGAATGTAAAATGTATTTTCTTTTCCTAAAATATCTGCTGTTTGTCCTGCTATCATTCCACTTGTTCCAGCCGCTTTAGTTATAATCTTAGTAGCATATAAGTTTCTTGATTTCAGCATAGTTTCAAAAGCTCTATTTAAAAGAGCATCGCCCGCTAAAATTGCTATAGCCTCTCCGAATTTTTTATGTGTTGTAGGTTTTCCACGTCTAAAATCGTCGTTATCTAAAGCTGGAAGGTCATCATGAATTAAAGAATAAGCATGTATCATTTCCAAAGCTATAGCATGATTAATAGCTCTTTTGTAATCAGAAGAAAAAGCAGAACACGAAAGAAGCAAAATATTCGGCCTAAGCCTTTTCCCACCTGACATTAATGCATAGTGCATAGCTTCTTTAAGCTCATAAGGTTTAATGTTTTCTATATTTTTTTCTAAATGTTCATTTATAATTTGTGTAAACATTACTCTCCTTCAAATTTTAGTCGCTTAAAAACGTTATCTGCCTCTTTTTTTAATACAATTATTTCACCCTCTGCATTTGTTAATTTTTCAGAACAGAAAACAGCAAGATCTATCGCTTCTTTGTAAAGTTCTGCACTTTTTTCAAGTGGTGTTTCTGAATCTTCCATTAAGGTTGTTATTTGCTCTAATCTTTTAAGTGCTTGTTCATATGTCTTTTTCGTATTTTTCATAAATTTTTTTAACCTCAGCTTCTATACTTTTTTCCTGAAGTTCTATTTTTATTGTGCTACCTTCTTCAAATTTTTCTGCATGAATAATTGCATATCCTTTTTTTAGAATAGACAATGGCGAAAGATTTTCAATATTTTTTATTAACATTTGTAAATAAAGTTGTCTGTCATAAATAGGCTTTAAAGGATTTTTAAAGTTCGGATGTTCTAGAGTTCTAAAAAGTCTAGTTTTATGCCCTTCAAGTTTGCTATTAGCAAAATATTCTATAGTTTTAAGCAAATTCAAGACATATTCTAAATCATTCACACTTTCTTTAATGCAAAGTTCTATAGCATTTGAAGGTGTTGAAGCTCTCATATCTGCCACTAAGTCTGAAATTGTAAAATCTGTCTCATGACCAATTGCTGAAACAAGTGGTATAGCTGAATAATATATTGCCATTGCAACACTTTCTGTATTGAAGGGCATTAAATCTTCAGTGCTTCCACCACCACGTGCTAAAATTATAACATCTATTTTCCCATATACATTTGCTATTTCAATAGCATTTACTATACTATTTTCTGCCTCTTTTCCTTGTACTATAGCAGGAATGATAATAAGATTAACGCTTTTATCTCTAGCTTTAGCAATTTTCATCATATCATGGACTACCGCCCCAGTTTCAGAAGTAATTAGTGCAATCGTGCGAACTTTTTCAGGTAACAGTTTCTTATGTTTTTCATCCAAAATTCCTTTTTCAAGAAGTTTCTTTTTAAGTTGCTCAATAGAAAGATTTAATGCACCTATACCATATGGTTCCATAAGCTCTACATAAATTTGCATAGCTCCTGTTTTTTCATAAATGCTAATCCTTCCAAAAATCATAACTTCTAGCCCATTTTCTGGTGAAAAGTTCAAATCTAAGACATTGTTTTTAAACATCACACAATTTAAAGTAGCATTTTCATCTTTTAAAGTGAAATAAAAATGACCACCACTAGATTTAAAGTTAGAAATTTCACCTTGAACAAAAATACCATTCAGTATAACGTCTAAGTCCAGAAGGCTCTTTATATACTTATTAACTTGTGTAACAGAAAGAATTTTTTTCATATTTTTGCCAATATTCCATTTATAAATGTTTCAGACCCATTATAGTCTTTCGCGAGTTTAAGAACCTCTGAAATTGCAACAGGTTTTGGTGTTTCAAGAAAAAGAATTTCACAGATAGCAACTCTAATAAGTGCTAAATCTACTTTGTTTATCCTTTCAAACTTCCACTTATTTAAGTTGTTTTTTATATGTTCATCTATTTTTTCAAGATTTTCTGATGTTTTTTCTAAAATTTCTTTTGTAAAACCAGTAGCAGTTAGAACTCTTTCTTCATCTCCTGCCCCATCTTCAAAACCTAGACTAAAAATGAGTCTAAAACCTTCTTCTCTTTCTTCACTTCGTTTACTCTTTCCTTCCATCAAGCTATTCCTAAAGTTGTTATGTTAACTTTACCCACTATAATTCCTGTCATATTTTGTATTTCGGATCTCACTTTTTTCTGAATATTTTTAGAAGTTTCTAATAAATTTTTAGGATTTTTAACGTTTACAAAAAGAGTTATCTGCAGTTCGTCATCTAAGCCTTCTATTTTCACAAATTTTGAGTAACCTTTTTTATCATTTTTCCCTTTCTCAGGAAAGCTAATGCCTTCTATTTCAAGTGCGGCTTTGCTAGCTATTGTCGCTATAACTTCTTTTGTTAAATAAATGTTTGCCCCTGTCAGTTCAAAATCTGGCTTAATTTCTATCATATTTTTATACTCCTATTTTAAACAATTTTTATAAATTCTATTATATCACATTTCATAAGAGAATTGCAAGAAAAAACTAATGAAAAAATTGGGTGTAAATTCAAACTTTCCAAGACTCTTCTACTTCTTTCATTTCTCTCTTTTTAATTCGGGAAACATAAGGATTTCCTTCGACATAAAAGCGTAATGGCTTACCAGTCCAAGGCTCTTTATTAGGAATGCCTATTCGAGGAGAAGTAATAATGTTTTTTGGATAAACACAACTCACCTCATCTATTATAAGCTGTCCTACATTAAGTTTAGTGCCATCTAGGTCTTTCGTAATTCCCATGGCTTTTGTCAACTTTCCTGGACCATTAGAAATATTAATTCCCTCTATCTTTCGATTCATGAGCATATATTTAACCTGCTCGACTGGTTGGATAGCACGAATCAAAACTGCTTCTGGAACATCAACATCCCGAGTAACAATATTCAGCATATGATGTGAGTGCATCACATAAATATAAATTGTTCCACCAATCTCATATAAAGAGAACACTTTAGGTGTCCGCCTTCCATTATAACTGTGGCATGCCATATCCTCCACACCAAGATAAGCTTCTGTTTCCACAATATAACCGCCTACCCACACACCATTATGGTTGATAAGCAGTTTCTTTCCAAGCAATTCTTTTGCAACCTCAATTGTCGACTGATTAATAAAATCCATTTAATTTAACCTTATTTTCCTATTTTTTTAACTTCTTCTGAAATTTTTTGATTTTCTTTTTTACTAGAAGCTTTAAAAACAACTATAACCCTGCCTATTTTCTGTACTATATTAAATCCCATTTCTTCAAGCGATTCTGCAACTTCTTCTCTCTCAGCATCTGAATTTTGCAAAATGCTAATCTTTATAAGCTCTCTAGCTTCTAGTGTGTTTCTTATAGCTGTTTTTATTTCGTTTGTCAAGCCGCCTTTTCCTATTTGCATAATAGGTTTCATTGTAACAGCTTGTTTACGTAAAAAGCTTCTTTGTTTTCCTGTTAAGTTCATTTTTTCTCCTTGTATTCTGTACATTTTTTATTGTACCTTTTTTAGATTTTGAATGTTTTGCAGAGCGAGCCTTCGGAGCATTTGCTACGTAAGCTGCTCCTTGTTTAACTGTTTTTTTAGTCAAGTCTTGCTGTTTGCTATGCCCTCTTGGCCTTATCAAACAATCTTTTTCAAAACCTATCAAATCTTCTCGCCCTGCCTTTATCAAAGCCTCTTTAACTAAATTATAGTTGCTTGGATGGCGGTATTGCATCAATGCCCTTTGCATTGCCTTTTCTTTTACAGTTTTGGGCACATATACCTTTCTATTCGTCCTTGGGTCTATCTCAGTATAATACATACAAGTTGATAAAGTGCCTGGTGTTGGGTAAAAATCCTGCACTTGCTCTGGCGTATGATTTATCTTTTTTAGATATAATGCAAGTTCAATAGCAGCATTTAAATCGCTTCCTGGATGGCTAGAAATAAGATATGGCACAAGAAATTGCTTTTTGCCTAACTTTTTATTTATATCATAAAACTTCTCAGCAAATTTTTCATATAAGTCAAAGCTTGGCTTACCCATTTTTTCCAAAACCCTGTCCGATATATGTTCTGGTGCAACTTTTAACTGACCACTTACATGATGCTCACATAGTTCTCTAAAAAACTGGTCCGACTTGTCATACATCAAATAATCATATCTTATACCCGAACGAACAAATACTTTCTTAACTTTCGGCAATTGCCTAACTTTTTTTAGCAAGCTTAAATAATCCGAATGGTCTATTTTCAAACTTTTACATGGCTTTGGGAATAAACATTGTTTATTCTTACAAGATCCATGTGTTAGCTGTTTATCACACGCAGAACCTCTAAAATTTGCAGTTGGACCTCCTACATCATGGATATAACCTTTAAAATCCTCATCGTAGGTGATTTTCTCTGCCTCAATTAGAATAGATTTATGGCTACGTGCCTGCACAACTCGCCCTTGATGAAATGTCAACGCACAAAAATTACAGCCACCATAGCACCCCCTATTACTTATAATACTAAACTTCACTTCTTCTATAGCAGGTACGCCGCCGTTTTTTTCATACATCGGGTGGTATGTTCGTGCATATGGAAAAGAATATACCTTATCAAATTCACTTGTTGTAAGAGGTAGTGCTGGTGTATTCTGTACAACAAAAATACCATTATAGTTTTCTATTAGGACTTTGGCTGTTTTAAAGTCGGTATTTTCATATTGTATTACAAAGCTTTTCGCATAATCTTCTTTGGTGTTATCTTGTTTAAAATCTGGGAGCATTACATAATCTTTTAAGACTGAAATATCTTTAGTCTTGTATACAGTACCCTTAACGCCTTTTATTTGACATATTGGGGTGTTATTGTCTAAGGCTCTTGCTATCTCTACTATCTGCTTTTCTCCCATACCATATACTAACAAATCAGCAGAAGAATCCAAAAGTATAGACCGCCTCACGCCATTATCCCAATAATCATAATGAGACATGCGCCTTAAACTCGCCTCTAACCCACCTATTATTATTGGAACATTTTTGTATGACTCTCTAATTTTATTGCCATATACGATTGTCGCACGATTAGGACGTTTACCTATCTCTCCACCTGCCGAATACGAATCTTTTTTTCTCTTTTTCAAGGCAACGCTGTAGTGGTTCACCATAGAATCTATATTACCACCTGTCACCAAAAATGCAAGCCTTGGTTGCCCAAAGCGTTCAAAATCCTTTCTACTTTTCCAATCTGGCTGTGCTAATATTGCCACTGAAAAACCTGCATCTACAAGAACCCTAGCAATAACACTTGCACCAAAAGACGGATGATCTACATAAGCATCCCCCGTTACTAATACAAAATCTACACTTTGGCCTTTTATTTCTTCTGGAGTTGTCGGTAAAAATTTCATATAAACCTCTTGTCTAATCATTATATAGCAAACGACAACGAAAAACGACTACGACAAATTTTAAATTCAGCGACTTCTAACTGAATTTAAAATTTAGGTGGAGGTGATTTTTAATATCGCTTACTGTATTCTATATATTTTCACAATTATATCATAAATTTTCACATAATTCAATCTATAAATTAAATTTTTGTACTTTCATCTTTGAAGTAGATTAACTTAAAAATTATAGCTATCCAAAAACTAAAAAATATGTAACAGCCAACATTTCACGCAAGTAATTTTCAGCTAACAGAAAAACAGGAGTAGGAGCACCTAAATGGTTAACGTCCATTCCAATACTTCTAGCCATTCTTACCGCTCTAAACATATGGAAGTCACTTGATATTAAGACAGCATTAAAACCTTCTGGAAAATATTCGTTCAAGATTTCTTGTGCAAAAATAAGATTTTCAAGCGTAGAAGTAGATAATTTTTCAAGCAAAATTCTTTCACGTGGAACACCTCTTTCATAAAGGTGTCTTGCCATAGCCTCAGCTTCTGTGATAGTCGCTCTATCCCCTAAACCTCCACATACTATTATATAGACATTTGGGTTACGTTCAAAATAATAAATAGCCCTATTTAATCTTTTAGCTAAATGCTGACTAAGCTCTTCACCAATAATTCCAGCACCTAAAACAATAACAACATCTTCATCAAATGTTGCTGTGCTTCTATTTCCATAAACTCCTAAGAAAACAGCAAATATCAAAGGAACTGAAAAGCCAACAATTACAACTATATGTACTAACTTTGAAAGCTTATCAAAAAACAAAGCGTAAAGGCAAATCGAAATTAATAATAGTGCTTGCAATATAGCAGCCAAAGCAATCCTTGCAGTGAACGGCATAGTCAACAAATTAATAAAAGCTAACACACCTAGAATTTTAATAGCAATTCTTACATATTTGTATTTGTTATTCATAATATCTCCCTTATCATTAACCAAAAATCCAAAAAAACTTTATAATTTTGTATATAGTAATATAACTAATTATATCACAAAAAACTACAAAAAAAAAGCCCTTAAAAAATTTATTGGACTTTTTCTTATATTATATCATTTCACATTCTAACATACTTTCAATAAAAATTCCATAACCCTTAGTAGGATCTGAAACGAAAACATGCGTAACAGCGCCTATGATTTTACCATTTTGCAAAATTGGACTACCGCTCATTCCTTGAATAATTCCACCAGTTAAATCTATCAATCTATCATCTTCTATCTTTATTATAAAACTTTTTGTAGGATCAACTGTATGTGGATTTACATTTTCTACGTTGATAGAATATTCTAATAATTCTCCATTAATACTCGAAAGTAAAACTGCTTCTCCTCTTTCTATTTCCGTTCTTTTGGCAACTAACATAGTATTTAAAATTTCTATATTCGCTAGTTCTCCGTATATTCCAGTTTTTCTATTTTTTGTGATTTTTCCTAATTTATTTTTATAGTCTATATCACTTTTAAGCTCCCCTGGTGTTCCTTCTTCTCCTTTTTTAATGTCAATTAAATCTGAAGCAAAAATATAGCCTTCAGTTATTTCTACAATGTCCTTTGTATCTACATCCATAATCCCATGACCCAAGGCTGCAAATTTGTTAGTTTGTGGATTAAAGTAAGTTATCGTCCCCATTCCCGAAATTAGTGAATCTTCTGTTTTGACCTGCATAGCGACCGGCAAACCAATGGGAACAAGATGTGTGATGTTTTCTGAAAAAGCAACGTGTGTAGGCCCGCAGAAGCTTATTAAAGATAGTAAAAACAATACTTTTTTACGCATTTGACGAATATTCCCCCTGAACTTATGTTTTTATTATGCTTCCCAGTTCAGATTTTTTTATGCTTTTACAATTTTAGCAAACGACAATGAAAATCATCTCCACATTAATTTTCAGAAATAGGCACAAATAATATTTCATTAGGACGAACAAGTCCTAAACGCTCTCTTGCCATTTGTTCTACTCTTTCATCTGAAAATCGATTTTGATATAAAGTCATTAAAGTTTTATTTCTTTCAGTTTCTTCCGCTATCCTATTTTCTAAATACTCTGTCCGCTCTAAATATTCCAAATAAATAGTATATTGATAATAAATGTGTAAACCAGTACCTACTATCAAAACTAAAACACTTATACCTAATAATATTTTCAATATTTTCATTTTTTAATTTTAGCATATTTTTCAGATTTTTTCAAGAATTTTTTTAGAATTTTTTTATAAATAAACTAATATAATTCTTTAAAAGGGGGTGCCAGTCTTGGAAGAAAAAAGATTAATGGCTAAACACAAAGTAATCATAGAAAAGCGTGAAAAATTATTTATAACAGGCATTTTAGAAGTAATAAGATTTGATGAGGATGAAATTGTAGCAGAAACAGATTTAGGGGCACTATTAATAAAAGGCGAAAATATACACATTAATGCACTGAATCTTGAAAAAGGCGAGCTAGAAGTAGACGGAAAAATAAATGGCTTAAATTACGCTGAAGAAAGAATTCAAACTAAAAATATATTAGAAAAGATTTTTAAATGATTTTTCTTCTAACTATAGCAATAGGTGCTATAATAGGCTTTTTATTTGATATTACTCGCATTTTAAGGAGAGTTATAAAGCATAAAAATTGGGTTGTCTATTTAGAAGATAGTATTTTATGGCTTATAACTTTAGTAATAGTGCTATATTTTGTTTTTAATTTCGCAGAAGGAACCATAAGATTTTTCTATTTTTGGGGCTTCACCATTGGAGGCTCTGTCTATTTCGCTTGTATAAGTCGATTTATTATATCATTTTTTGTGAAAATCGCCGAAATTATAAAAAAGCTCTTGAAAAAATTACGTTTTTATGTCAAAATAAAAAGAAAAAATTAAAGAGGTTTTTATGAAAATTCAATTAACAAAAGATAAAATTTATATGGCTGTTGGTATAACAGCACTTTTGATAGTAGGTTTAGTTTATTATGCTTTTTTTATGCCAAATAGAAATGAAGCGGTAAGTGAACTTGAAGTCCCTATGGCAAAAGTCACTGAAGAAGCAGAGGAAATTCTAGAAATAGCAGAATATGCAACACCCACCGAGAATTTAGGCTACATAGAGGAATCAACTGAAATTACTATATTTATTTCTGGTGAAGTTGAAAACATAGGAGTTTTCACTCTTAACTCAGGGGCTAGAATAGTAGATGCATTATATAAAGCAGGTGGACCAACAGAGTTTGCTGATTTGAATCGTATAAACCTAGCAAATTTTTTAGAAGATGCCGAACACATAATAATACCAAGTATTTATGACGAACCCATAAGCGAAGTTATAGTACAGGTACAACAAAATGCAGCAGAGCAACAAAGTGGTCTAGTAAACATAAATACAGCTGACTTACAGACACTACAAACACTTCCAGGCATAGGAGCAACTTTAGCCGAGAACATCATAGAACATAGAAATGCAAATGGAGCTTTCAGCTCTATCACAGAAATTCAAAACGTTACTAGAATTGGTCCTGGAGTTTTTAATAATATTAGTTCGTTAATAACTATTGAATAAAAAATTCATAAACTAAAATTTGCATTAAAAAGTGGTTGACCATGTTTAGATCTAAACATGGTCAACCACTTTATACATAGTTATTGAATCTTCCTTTCTTGTGCTTTCTTTAAGAGTTAAAACTTCAAACTTCCTCGTCTTATCTCCTAAAGTAAGTTCTATAACATCGCCTTCTTTCACTGTAACAGAAGGCTTAGAAACCTTGCCATTAACAGAAACTTTGCCTGCATCACAAGCCTGGGCGGCCAAAGCTCTCCTTTTTATTATTCTGGAAACTTTTAAGAACTTATCTACTCGCATATTTGTTATTTATAAATCTTATGCGTTCACAGCGTCTTTTAACGCTTTACCAACTTTGAATTTAACAGTTTTAGACGCCGGAATTTGCATAGGCTCGCCAGTTTGTGGGTTTCTACCTTCACGTGCAGCTCTTTCTGTAACTTCTAGGCTCATGAAACCAACCATTTGTACTTTGCTACCCGCTACAAGTGCTTCTCTTACAGTGTCTTCAAATGCTTTTAATGCTTTTTCTGCATCCTTTTTGCTAAGACCTGATTTTTCTGCCACTGAAGATACTAATTCTGCTTTGTTCATTTTTATTATACCTCCTAAGTATAAATTTCAATTTTTATTTTTTAGCAAGCAACATTCAAAAACATTTCCACTCTCATTTTTAATTCAGCCAAAAGCCACTGAATTAAAAATTTGCTGTAAATATTTTTCATAGTTGTTTGCTACATAAGGGCTAAAAACCCTTGCTATAATATTTATAACTCTTTATAAGGCTTTTGTCAAGAGTTTTTTTAAATTTTTTCTTTTTTTTTAATTTTTTATGGTTAAAACAGCTATTGTCTCAACATGCTTTGTTCTCGGAAACATATCTACAATCTTGAGTTTATCAATGTTATAGAGGGTGTTTAAAACTTCCAAATCTCTATTTAGGCTAGTTGCTTTGCAAGAGACATAAATTATTGATTTTGGTAACAATTCTGTAACATAAGCTAACGCTTTTTTATGCAAACCTTCCCTCGGAGGGTCTAAAATGACTAAATCTGGATTTTCTTTCAAGGTAGTTATAACTTCTTTTACGTCTCCTGCTATAAATTCACAGTTATTTATTCCATTTAATTGTTGGTTATATTTGGCAGACATTATTGATTCTTCTACTATGTCAATCCCTATTACTTTTTTTGCATTTTTTGATAAAAGCATTCCAATAGTACCTGTTCCACAATATAAATCATATATCGTTTCTGCCTTGAAATTTTTTGCAAAATTTATAACATTTTGATACAAAACCTCTGCCCCACGCGAATTCGTCTGAAAAAAAGCAAATGGTGATATTTTAAAATCAAGGCCTAAAAGTTTTTCAGTAAAATAATCTCTGCCATATAGTATACGCAATTCTTCTGCTTTTACAACATCTGAAATCGCGTTATTTATTGTATGTAGTACTGAAACTACATTTGGCTTAAGATTTTTAAGACCTTTGGCATATTCCTCTTCTATAGTTGTACTTGTCGTTACTATGTTTACTAAAAGTTCGTTTGTAAAATGTCCTTTTCTTATTATTAAATGTCTTAAAATGCCTACATGTCTTTTTTTGTGATAGAAAGGTACATTTCTTTCTTTAAAAAAGTTTTGAGTATAGTATAATATGTCCAAAAAATCATTATCAACTATGTTGCAAGTTTTACTATTAACAACTTCATAGAAGCTTCTTTTTTTCCTTAAACCTAGTGCTAAATCGCCATCTTTACTTTCATCTCCAAAAGAATATTCCATTTTGTTTCGATATTCTAATGGTCCTGCTGTATCTATCCCTTCATATTTGAAATTGTATGTGCTTAAAAGCTCTAATATTTCTTTTTCTTTTAATTTTAATTCCTCTTCATAACTAATATCTTGATGCTGACACCCACCACATATTCCAAAAATTTCACACATTTCTTAATTTTCTCCTTTACAAGCATATTATAATATGATATACTATGATGTGTTATTTGTAAAGCTTTTTTTAAATAAAATTTTATAGCATCGAGAGACTGGAAAAAGAAAATCACTTTTTCCAGAGATTTGTAAAGCTTTTTTTAAATAAAATTTTATAACATCTCGATGCTATAAAAAATCGCTTTTCCAGAAGGAGATCAATAATAATGAATGAATATTTTGGAAAATTATCCTTTAACGAAACGGCAATGAAACAATATTTACCTAAAGAAACTTATAAAAAACTAAAAAAATCAACACAAACTGGAAATCCTTTGAGCTTAGATGTTGCAGATATTGTTGCGAATGCAATGAGAATTTGGGCTATGGAAAATGGTGCAACTCACTATACGCACTGGTTTTCACCACTTACTGAAGCTTCTTGTGAAAAACATCAAAGTTTTTTGACAGACTTTTCAGGTAGGGAGCTTATAAAAGGAGAATCTGATGCTTCAAGCTTTCCTTCAGGTGGAATTCGTGCGACTTTTGAAGCACGCGGCTATACAGTTTGGGATCCTAATTCTTATGCCTTCATAAAAGATGATACCCTTTGTATCCCAACTGCTTTTTGTGCATACAATGGCGAAAGTTTAGACAAGAAAACCCCACTTTTACGTTCCATGGATGCTTTAGGCAAACAAGCTTCTAGACTTCTCGCTCTATTTGGTGAAGCCCATGAAAAGACCCGTGTTGTTCCAACTATGGGTGTGGAACAAGAATACTTTTTAATTGCAAAAAAGGTTTTTGAGAAACGTCCAGATCTTAAATATTGTGGCAAAACTCTATTTGGAGCCGCTGCACTAAAAGGTCAAGAATTAGACGACCACTACTACGCAAATATAAATGAAAAAGTAAGTGCTTATATGAAAGAATTAGACCTAAAGCTACAAAAATTAGGAATGATTCCTCAAACGAAACATAACGAAGCTGCTCCTTCGCAACATGAGGTTGCATTTTGGTTTGAAACCGCCAACATAGCAGCAGATCAAAATCAGCTAGCTATGGAAATTATGAAAAATCTAGCTAAGAAGTATGACCTTGAATGTCTTCTAAAAGAAAAACCATTTGCTGGAGTAAATGGTAGTGGAAAACACTTAAACTGGTCTCTCGCCACAGAAACAGATAATCTCTTAGAACCAGGGAAAACGCCAGAAGAAAACAAGCGATTTCTACTATTTTTAGCAGCAATTATAAAAGCCGTAGATACTTATCAAGAACTTTTATTAGCTTCTATAGCAAGCCCTGGAAATGACGAAAGATTAGGAATGGGTGAAGCACCACCTGCTATAATCTCTATCCATGTAGGAGACGATTTAAATGATGTCCTACAATCTATCAAAAATGATACAGACTACAAAACAACAACGGAACGTTTAACAATCTCAAACCTTCCAACCTTTAGAAAAGATCAAAGCGATAGAAATAGAACTTCTCCATTTGCTTTTACAGGAAATAAATTTGAATTTAGAATGCCAGGTAGTGCAACACCCATTTCAGAGCCTTGTTATGTTATAAATACGATAGTTGCAGACGCTTTAAAAGATTTTTGTAATGAATTAGAACAAGAAAGTGAGTTAAACTTTGAAGAACGTGTTCTTAACTTAATCAAAAAAACACTTGAAACTCATGAAAGAATACTATTTAATGGAGATAGCTACAGCGAAGAATGGCAAAAAATAGAATCAGCTAAACGTGGCCTTTACAACTTGAGCAGAGGTTCTAAATCTCTTATGCACATAATAACGCCGAAGATTAAAGAACTTTTTATAGGGCAAGGAGTCTTTACAGAACGTGAGCTTGAATCACGTTTTAAAATAGCTATAGAAAATTACACGAAGCAGTATAAAATCCAAGCGGATATTATGATATATATGGCTAAAAGAGAAATCCTTCCTAGCCTTCTTGAGTACAAAAGAGACCTTTTAGAAAATCTCCAATTAGCAGAAGACAATCATATAGTAAGAGAGCTTTTAGACAACCTAACACCAAGAATTAGCCTATTTTATGAAAGCCTTAAAAAGCTAGAAACACAAGCTTTAACTGCTAAAGAAGAACTTAAAAAGCTAACAAAAAACCATGAAACCGTCCAGATAAAAAAGACAGCAGAAATTTATGAAAAAGTCCATGAAAAAATGCTGAATTTAAGAAAAATTAGCGATGAAATAGAAGAGAACTGCCCAAAGAAATTTTGGCCATATCCAAGTTATATGAATATGCTTTATAGCACTTAATAATTAAGGAGCAGGAGAAATATGAACAGAGAATTAGTTATACAAAGAAAAAAAGAATTTTTAGAAACAATGAATAACAGATACGCGACTAGAAAGTTCGATGCCACAAAAAAAATACCACAAGAAGATTTTGAATTCATTTTAGAAACTGGAAGACTTTCACCAAGTGCTACAGGTCTTGAGCCCTGGAAATTTGTAGTGCTACAAAACGAAGAAATAAGAAATGCTATAGGCGAAAACTCATTTGGTACAAAAGGACAAATGGCTACTGCAAGCCATATAGTAGTCTACTATGTTCGCAAAGATATATATCCAACTAGCGACTATACAGACTATATCCTAACACAAGTAAGAAAAATGCCAGAAGATCAAATAGAAACAATCAAAGAAATGTACACAAATTTCCATAAAGATGATATAAAAATACTAGGAAATGAAAGAGCAACAATAGATTGGGGCAGTAAGCAAATTTATATAGCAATGGGGAACATGATGACAGCTGCCGCCCACATAGGAATAGATTCTTGTCCTTTGGAAGGATTTAGTTATGATTTTGCACGAGAACTTCTCAAAGAAAAAGGCCTTATAAATCCTGATACGTATGATATCTCAGTAATATGTGCTTTTGGATATAGAGAAGAAGAACCAAAGAGAGCAAAATCAAGAAGGACAATGGAAGAAGTTGTAGAATATATAAAGTAGATAGGAAAAAAAGAATAGGAAAAACAAAATAAATCTCATATCAAAAATTCAAAAATGAGGAGCTGTTGCATCAATTTTTGCAACAGCTTCTTTTTAGCTCTATTTTTTAGCTCTATTTATGGAGCCAATATTAAGTAAATTTGAGAAATTTCACCCATCTTATAAACTGTAAGCTGAATTTCATCCCCTATTCTACTTTGCCCTAAAACTTCTATAAGTTGCCCTATAGTTTTAACTTTTTCATTATTTATATGCGTAATCACATTACCACGCTCTAAACCTTCGTAATAAGAAGGTGTATACCTAAAAACTCTTGAAATAAAAACGCCTTCTTCTATGCCTATATCATAGTTTTCAAAGACTAGCCTATTGGCATCTGCTAAGCTAAGACCTTGAATTCCTATTCTTGGCTGTGCTTCTCCCCTTAAAATCATTTCCATTATAGGTAAAGCATGATTTGAAGTTATACTATAACCCATTCCATAAACATTTTCTACCGAAAGTTTAACAGTATTAATTCCTACAACTTCACCAAAAGTATTTATTAAAGGACCTCCGCTGTTTCCAGGATTAATTGCAGCATCTGTTTGCAGTACTGTTAATGTACGATTTTCGACTCTTAGCTGAATATCCAAAGCACCTACTATTCCTAGTGTAGTAGTTATTACACCTTGTCCTAGAGCATTTCCTAATGCAATTGCTATGTCCCCTACTCGTACTTCGTTTGAGTTTGCAAATTGTGCCATTGTTACATTGCGGATTCCTTCATTTCTCAAATCGTTCCTACTTATTTTTAAAACTGCTAAATCGTCTCCGAAACTTCTTCCTATAAGAGTCCCTTCTACAACTTGACCTCTTTCAAATATAATTTCTATGTCAAAAGCATTTGCAATCACGTGTTCATTCGTAACAATGAAAATATAATCATCATCTCCATCGAAAATTATTCCAGTCCCAGAAGAAGCACTTGTACCGCCCAGTGCAGCTTCAGTTTTTGAATTAATTAAAACTACAGCTGGTGTAATTCTATTTATTGCAGTAGTTATAGTATCTTGAGTATTACTTGGAGTAGTAAATACAACTTGACCAACAGTTATACCAAGTCCTATAGAAAAACCACCAATTAATGTTAAGAAAACTATAAAAAATAGCGAAAAACCTTGCCTTATACTTAAAGGTTCTGGAACATATTCTACTGGATATAAATTTGCATTTTCTTCTATTATTATAAAATTTACTTCATCTTCTTTAATGATATCCACCTCTTAAAAAATTTTATTAATATTTATAAATTTATTATAGCACATTTTAAAAAAATATGGTATACTATATTTAAGAAATTTTAAAAATTTTTTATTTAAGGAGGTGTTTTTATGCAACAAATATTTTTTGGAGCATTTGGTATCGGTGTTGGCTATACTATTATTTCTTTAATACTAGGTAGTTTTCTAAGTGGATTAGATAGCTTCGATTCAGGAACTTCTTACTCAGTTAGCCCACTTAGACCAGTGCCTATAGCTACATTTCTGACCGTTTTCGGTGCAATGGGGCTAATTTTGTATAATGGCATTTGGGCTAATATAGTTGTACTTGCTATTGCAATTGTCGTCGGTATAGTTTCAGCGTACATAATAGTACGTTTTGTACTTTTGCCAATTGCCAAAGCACAAAATACCAGTTCGTTAGCACAAAAAACTCTTATAGGTAAAATTGCAACGGTTAATGAAAGAATTTTTGCAGACGGATTTGGGAAAATAGCATATTCCGTTAGCGGTTCTATTAACACAGCACCTGCAAAGACAGAAGGAGGTGAAGAGCTCCTAAAAGGAACACAAGTAGAAATAGTAGATATAAAAGACAAAGTTTACTATGTAAAAAAAATCGAAAATAGTTAAAAATAAAAAAATATTTAGGAGGCTTAAAATATGATATATACAGGAACAATGGTAATAATAGGTATAACTTTAGCTGTAATATTTCTTTTAATATTCAGTATTTTAATCTTATGGAAAAAAGTTCCACAAGATAAGGCTTTAGTAGTAACTGGTCTTAAAAAGCGCATAATTTCCGGTGGGGGTGGATTAGTAATCCCTATGCTTGAAAGAGCTGACCTCATAAGTCTAGAAGTGAAGAAAATTTATGTAGCCACACAAGGAGCATTAACTGACCAAGGTGTTGAAATTACTGTAGATGGGGTTGCTATAATTAAAGTTAAAAGCGATAAAGAAAGTATACTTTCGGCAGTCGAGCAATTCAATACTGGTAGCTATGCTAAAACAGTTGAAAAAATTGAAGATATGTCAAAATCTGTTTTAGAAGGTAAGTTGCGTGAAATAATTTCAAAACTTTCAGTTGAAGAAATTTACAAAGACAAAGAAAAGTTTTCAAGTAAAGTTCAAGAGGTTGCGGCTCTTGACTTAGCCGAGATGGGGCTAGAAGTGAAAACACTAACAATAATCAATATATCAGATGTTAATGGATATTTAGTAGCACTAGGTAAAGAGCGTATTGCAGAAGTTAAACGTGATGCACAAATTGCCGAAGCCAATGCTGAAATGGAAACAAAAATTAAAACGAGTGAAGCTACACGCCGTGGTAAAGAAGCTCAACTTGAAGCGGAAGCACGTATCGCTGAAGCAGACAAACAAAAAGAACTACAAATCCAATCTTATCGTAAAGAGCAAGAAACAGCTAAAGCTATTGCCGACCTTGCATATGAAATTGAGAAAAATAAAGTTGGTAAAGAAGTTACTGAAACCGAAATGCAAGTTGAACTTATACGTAAGCAACGTGAAACAGAACTTGCAGAGCAAGAAGCACTACGTCGCGAAAAGGAACTTTCAGCAACAATTATTAAGCAGGCCGAAGCGGAAAAATATAGAGAAATACAGCTGGCACAAGCACGTGCTGAAGCTTTAAAGCTTGAAGCTGCTGCAAGGGCTGAAGCTAAAAAATTAGAAGCGGAAGCTAGTGCTCACCAAACAACCGAAGTTGGACGTGCAGAAGCTACTGCTATTCGTGAAAAAGGACTCGCAGAAGCTGAGGCTATGCAGAAAAAAGCTGAAGCTTTCAAAGAATATGGAGAAGCTGCGATTACCCAATTAATTGTTGAAAGATTACCTGAAATTGCAACTGCTGTTTCAACACCTTTATCACGAACTGAAAAAATCGTTATTTTAGATAGCGGTGAAAAAGGTGGCGGTGCTGCTAAAATAAGCAATTACGTAACAGATATTATTGCAACTTTACCAGAAACGGTTGAAGCCTTAACGGGTATAAATCTTATAGATGTTTTAAAGGGTAATAAAGAAGAAATAGTTGTTAACGATGAAGAATAATATTATAAAAGTATAAAGTATATAAAAACTGCCTAAATTTGGGCAGTTTTTTATATTTAGGTTATAGCAAATGCCTCTGAAAAACAATCAAATCCCATA
>Ga0123352_10003283_pt1 | contig 23303 bp, 18 predicted proteins | sample TergutLab28metaG_FD_89700 | JGI IMG/M metagenome (GOLD analysis project Ga0123352, IMG submission 89700) | Labiotermes labralis P1 segment gut microbial communities from Petit-Saut dam, French Guiana - Lab288 P1 | ecosystem: Host-associated > Arthropoda: Insects > Digestive system > Gut ...
CGGGCCCGGTCGGGTACGGCGACATGGCCGGGGACGCGACCCCCGTCGCATACGGGGACATGCACGGCGCGATGAGCCCGGCCACGTACGGCGGCATGAACGGGGACGCCAACCCCGTCGCATACGGCGAGGTACCCGGGGACGCGAACCTGGCCACGTACGGCAACGCGCACGGGGACACGAACCCCGTCGCGTACAGCGACGTACACGGGGACACGAACCCGGCCACGTACGGCAACGCGCACGGGGACACGAACCCCGTCGCGTACAGCGACGTACACGGGGACATCAACCCGGCCGCATACGGCGACGTACACCGGGACACGAACCCGGTCGCATACGGCGACATGCACGGCGCGATGAGTGCCGCCGCGCACGGGGAACCGGTGGGCGACACGGCCGCGTTCGCCGTCCCGGAGCAGGCGCCCGCCCCCGAATCCGCCGACGGCCTCGCCGAGGCGGCTGCCGCCGGTGCCGGCGCCAACGGGTCACATCCGTCGGCCGGTTCACAACCGTCCGGCGGTTCGCGGGCGTCCGGTGGCCGCAGGGCCGCCGCCTCGGGCAGCCGCCGCAGGGCCGCCGGCAGGTCCGGCCGCCGCAAGCCGCGCGGGCGCGGCGCCGGGGGCCGGCCCGTGGTGGTGTGGGCGGCCGGGGGTCTGGGACTGGTGCTCGTCCTCGGCGGGGTCGGCGTCGCCGTGGCGCAGCGCCACTCGGGCGGCCCCTCCGTGCACGCGATCGACGTCGGCGACGCGGCCGCGACGGCCCTGTCCACCAGCGGGCCGATGAACGTGCTGCTGATCAACGCGGCGGGCACGGCGGGTTCGGGCGGGGGCGCCCAGACGCAGGGCTCGGCGGCGGGGGCGGACTCCGCGGTGCTGCTGCACCTGTCCGCCGACCGCCGCGACGCCACCGCGGTGACCATCCCCGGCGACCTCGTCACCGCGATCCCCGACTGCCCGGTGCGGCAGGGCAACGGCACGACCTCGGTGGTGCGCGGCACGCCGGTCGCGGGGACCTCGCCGACGTTCCGGGAGAGCCTGGGCACGCAGGGCCGCGACCCGGGCTGCACGATGCGCACCGTCGACCTGCTGACCGGCGTGAAGGTCGACCATTTCGTGCTGGCCGACGCCCGCGCGATCCAGGAGCTGACGACCGCGGCGGGCGGCGTGCCGGTGTGCCTGAAGGCCCCGCTGTCCGACCCCGCCGCGCACCTCGACCTGGCGGCCGGGCAGCACCGGCTCACCGCCGCCCAGGCGCCCGGCTTCCTGACCACCCGCAGCGCGCCGCCCGGCCACGGCGCCGTGGACGCCGCCCGGCTCCAGCAGGCGTACTTCGGGGCTCTGTTGCGGCAGTGGAAGTCCGGTGGGACCTCGGTCGGCAAGGATCTCGCGGACGCGTCCGCCCGCACCCTGGCCGTCGACCCGGCGCTCGCCCGGCCGGGCGCGCTGCACACGCTCGCCGGTGAGATCGGCAAGGTGGACGTCACGCACGTGACGTTCGCGGCGCTGCCCACCGCGAAGGCGGCCGGCGGCGCGACCACGGCGACGCTCGACAAGGCCGCCGCCACGCAGCTGTTCTCGCTGGTCACCCGGGACGTCCCGCTGTCGGCCGAGCCGCCCGCGCCCGACCCGAAGCTCACCGGCCCGAAGGCCACCCCGCACGACACCCGCGTCACCGTGCTCAACGGCACCGGCGACTTCGGCGCGTCCCAGGACGTCCTCAACTGGCTGCAGAACGACAAGGGCGTGAACCGCTCCGCCAACGGCGGCGACGCTCCGGCGGCCCTCGCCGCGACCCGGCTGGACTACGCCCCCAACCAGGCCGACCAGGCCCGCTCGCTGGCCGCGATGATGGGGCTGCCCGCATCCGCCCTGCACGAGGGCGCCAAGGACGTACCGCCGCTCACCTACATGACCCTCACCCTGGGCAAGGACTACAGCGCGCCCGGCACCCCGATCGCGCCGCCCACGACCGTGCCCAAGGGGCTGGAGACGACGACGGCCGACAGCACAGCGTGCGTGGGATAGGGTCGCCGCCGACCGTGCAATGCAGACCGTCCCTGTTCGTCATTGATCTGTGAAATTCTCGCGGGGACACCAAGTCGGACCGCCGCGCTGCAACTTTCGGCGGCTCATGACCGTCTGACAGACAAGACGGCTGCCCTGGCCGACCTAGGTGAGGGCGAAACGCCCGCTCGTCGGGGGGAAAGGCTTGTAATGCGCGACGACATGGCGCGGGGCAACGGCTACGGTTCCGCCCCAGGTCAGGGCGAACCCGCCTGGGACCAGGGGCTGTTCCGCGACGACGCGCGCGCGTACTCCCCCGACCCGGCCGGGCACCAGGCGGGCCCCGGTTACGGCGGCACGGACGACGGCTACGGCGGTGCGGGCACCCGCACCCAGGGCGTGCCGGGCCAGCGCCGGCCGGAGCCCGGCTCGCACCGCGCGGGCGGCGGCGGCCGGGACGGCGGCGGTCCCGACGACCCGGACGGCCCGGACGGTCCCGACGGGCTGAGCCCCGGCCACCGGCGCGGGGGGTCGCGCGGGCGCCGGAAGCCCAAGAGCCGCAAGCGCAAGGCCCTGAAGTGGGTGGCGATAGGCACGTCGGTCGCGGTCCTGGGATCCGCCGGCGCCGCGTTCGGCTACTACGAGTACCTGGCGAGCAAGATCCGCAAGGGCCAGCGGGTCAGCGGCGACACCCACGCGGTCAAGTCGAAGGCCAACGCCAACGGCGACACCCCGCTGAACATCCTCATACTCGGCTCGGACTCCCGGGCGGATCCGGCGGACAAGAAGCTCGGCGGCGCCGCGGACAGCGTGGGCGAGCGGGCCGACGTGATCATGATCGCGCATCTGTCGGCGGACCGCAGCAACATGTCGATGGTGAGCATCCCGCGCGACACCCGCGTGGACATACCCAAGTGCACCGACCCCAAGACGCACCAGGAATACCCCGCCACCAACGACATCATCAACGCGTCGCTGGCCCGCGGCGGCGCCGGCTGCACCCTGGCCACCGTGCAGAACCTGACCGGCGGGCTCTACATCGACCACTGGCTGAAGATCGACTTCGCCGGTGTGGTGAAGATGGCCGACGTGCTCGGCGGCGCGCAGGTCTGCGTGCGGGAGAACGTGGACGACCACGCGACCAAGGCCCAGCCCGGCGGCTCCCACCTGCACATGACGAAGGGCACGCACACCGTCAAGGGCGAGCAGGCCCTCCAGTGGCTGCGCACCCGGCACGCCTTCGGCAGCGACGCCATGCGGTCCAAGGCGCAGCACATGTACATGAGTTCGCTGCTGCGCAACCTCCGCAGCCAGAACCTCTTCTCCAACCCGGGCCGGCTCAACGACATCGCCACCAAGGCCATGGAGGCCTTCGAGGTGTCCTCGGAGATCGGCACGCCCAAGAAGCTCTACGACCTGGGCATGCAGCTCAAGAGCATCCCGCCGAACCGCACGACGATGCTGACGATGCCGCACATCGCGGACTACAAGAACCCCGCGGCGCACTACCTGCCGGGTCCGAACGCCGCCACCATCTGGTCGCTGATGCGCAACGACATACCGATGGACGCCAACGGCAAGGCGAAGACGCCCGGTTCGTCGACCAAGCCGACCACTCCGGCGGGTCCGGCGGCCGCGGCCCCGGCGACGATCCCGGTCAGCGTCTACAACGGCACGTCCGGCACCGAGGGCGGCGTCCCGACCGAGCACCGCGCCGGCGACGTCGCGCAGGTGCTGGTGACCAAGGGCTTCACGAAGGCGTCCGCCGTCCAGGCGCCGGCGGCCAGCCCGACCACCACGCTCGTCTACCCGACGAGCAGCGGCGCGCAGGGCAAGGCCGACGCGGTGTCCGTCGCGAAGGCCCTCGGCATCCCGGACAAGAGCGTCAAGGCCTCCGGCAGCGTGCAGGCGATCACCCTGACCGTCGGCGCGGACTGGAAGACCGGCAGCGACTACGCCAAGACCCTGCCGACCGCCGGTTCTGTGCCGACCGACTCCGACGTGATGAACGGCTCCGAGGACCCCGAGAAGAACTGCATGGAGATCCTGCCGATCTACCGCTTCTGACCGCGGCGGCGCAACGGCCCGCACCCCCGTAGCCGGGGTGCGGGCCGTTCCTGGCCGGACGGTGCTCCGGCCCCCGCGCCGAGCCGCCTTGGTGGAGACGGCCCAGCGGTCCGCGGGGCTCAGCGGTCCGCGGTCGTCCCGGCGGAGGGCTGCGTCTGCGGGGCCTGCTGCGCGGGCTCGGCCGTCACCGCGGGGCGGCGGCTGGCGATCACGCGGCGGGCCAGCGCGCGGGGGCTGGTCAGGAAGCCGTAGCCCCAGCACATGTGCATGGTGGCCAGGGCGAGCGGGATGCGCAGCCGGGCGCCGAACGGCCGGCCGCGGCCGGCCGGGAGGGAACCGGCGGTGATGCCCACGACGTAGGCGGCGGGGACCAGCAGGGCCCACGGGGTGACCGCGACGCCCACCACCAGGCCCGCCACGTTGGCCAGCAGCGCGACCGGGGCGGCCAGGTAGCGGAGGTTGACCGAGCCGCGGTGGTAGCGGGTCACGACGCGGCGCCAGCGGCCGTAGTCCTTGTACTGCTTGGCGAGGGCGCGCACGCTCGGCCGCGGCCGGTAGGAGACCCGCAGGTCGGGCGAGAACCAGATGAGGTGGCCGGCTTCGCGGATGCGGTAGTTCAGCTCCCAGTCCTGGGCGCGGATGAACTCCTCGTTGTAGCCGCCCTGCTGCTCCAGCACCTCGCGCCGGAAGACGCCCAGGTAGACGGTGTCGGCCGGGGCGGCGGCGCCTCCGGTGTGGAACGCCGCGTTGCCCACGCCGATCTTGGCGGTCATCGCCGCGGCCACCGCGTGCTCCCAGTCGTTCTCGCCCTCGGCGTGCATGATGCCGCCGACGTTGGCCGCGCCGGTCTCGTCGAGCAGCCGCACCGCGGTGGCGATGTAGTCCGGCGAGAGCATGCCGTGGCCGTCGACGCGGACCACGACGGGGTGCCGGGACGCCTTGATCGCCGCGTTGAGCGCGGCCGGCGTGCGGCCCGTGGGGTTGGGCACGGTGTGCACCCGCGGGTCCTCGGCCACCAGTTCCGCCGCGATGGCGTCGGTGCGGTCCGTGGACGGCCCCAGCGCGATGACCACTTCGAGCTCGCCCGGGTGGTCCTGCTCCAGGATGTGCCGGACCGAGTTGCGCAGATGGCGCTCCTCGTTGAGCACCGGCATGATCACGGAGACGGCCGGGGGCGCGGGGTTCGTGGCGGCGTTCATCAGCGACACGTTACCGCTTATGGGGGACCCCAGCGCGTGGGGTCAAGACCGACAGTCCTATTTGTCCCTAGCCTGAACGGGTTCCGAGCCCCCTCCCCGGAGGTCCTGCCCGTGCCGCCCACCCGGCGCCGCCCCCCGCCGCTCGACTCCCGCGGCCGTCCGCCCGCTCCGCGCCGGGAGCGCCCGCCCGCCGACGGGCGCGGGCGGCAGCCGGCCCAGGGGCGCGGCGGGCCCGCGGTCGAGGGGCGGGGACGGCCCTCGGCCGACTCCCGGAGCCGCCAGCCGGGCGACCCGCGTGCCCGCCGGACGGCGGATCCCCGCGACCGCCGTCCGGCCGATCCGCGGCGCCGCCGGATGGCCGATCCCCGCGGACCGCAGCGGCCCGCGCCGCGGCCGGCCCCGAAGCGCCGCCGCCCGGTGCGCTGGGGCCTGCGGATCGCCGGCGGGCTGGCGGTGCTGGTGATCACCGCCAGCGGGCTCGGGCACGCCCTGGTCGACGGGATCAGCGGTTCCATCGGCCGGGTCGACGCCTTCGGCGGCATGCAGGGCCGCCCCAGCGGCTCCAAGGGCACCAACTTCCTGCTGGTCGGCACCGACGGCAGGGACGGCATCGACCCGCAGGAGAAGAAGCAGTTCCACCTGGGCGGCGCACCGTGCCACTGCACGGACACGATCATGCTGGTGCACCTGTCGCAGGACCGGCAGCGGGCGACCGTGGTGAGCATCCCCCGCGACACCTACGTGCGGCTGCCGGACGCCACGACCCTGCGGGTCTCCGGGGGATCCCGGGCGGGACGCTCCGCGTCCGCCGCGCCGGGCGGCTCGCCGGAGCCGCCCGCCCCCACGCCCACCGCGGTCACCGGCACGCACGCGGCGAAGATCAACCAGGCGTACGCGCTCGGCGGCCCGAAGCTCACCGTCCGGACCGTCGAGCAGCTGACCGGGGTGCACATCGACCACTACCTGGAGGTCGACTTCACCAGCTTCATGAAGACCGTCGACGTCATCGGCGGCGTGCCGGTCTGCACCGCGGTCCCGCTGAAGGACTCGTTCTCCGGCCTGAACCTGCCGGTCGGCACCACGAAGCTGGACGGCGGCCAGGCCCTGCAGTACGTGCGCTCCCGGCACGTCGACGGCACCTCGGACCTGGGCCGCATGCAGCGCCAGCAGCGCTTCCTGGCCCAGGTGATCCACAAGATGACCAGCGGGACCGTGCTGCGCAACCCGCTGGAGCTCAGCCGGGTCGCGAGCACCGTGCTGGGCTCGGTCCGGGCCGACCAGGGGCTGAGCGCGACCGACCTGATCTCGCTGGCGCAGAGCATGAAGGACTTCTCGCCCAGCTCGTCGGAGTACGTGTCGGTGCCGCTGAGCGTCATGAACTACAACGTGCCGGGCATCGGCTCCACGGTGAAGTGGGACGCCGCGAAGGCCGGCAAGCTCTGGGCGGCGATCCGTGCCGACCAGCCGCTCACCACCCCGCCGCCCAGGAGCAGCGCGCCGCACCGTGCCGCCGCGGCCCCGGTGGACGTCGACCCGGCGACGATCAGCGTGCGGGTCGCCAACGGCACCGCGACGAACGGGCTCGGCGGATCGACCCAGCAGGCGCTGCACGCGACCGGCTTCGCGACGCCGGGGACGGCCACCACCGCGCACCAGCGCAGCGCGCACACGGTGATCCAGTACGACCCGCGCTGGGACCGCTCGGCGCGGACCCTGGCCGCCGCGCTGCCCGGCGCGCAGCTCCAGCCGGCTCCCGGTCAGGGGCCGGTGATGAAGGTCACCGTCGGCGCGGACTTCACCAAGGTCGCACCGGTGGCGATGAAGGCCCGCCCGCAGCCCCCCGGCACGGCCGTCACCGGCGACCAGGAGGTCTGCCCGTAGCGGCGGCGCCCCGCCGGTCGCCGGGAGTTGACACGGCCGGGCGCGCCCGGTGACCGGCCTCGTCAACTCCCGGGCGCCGGTGGGCCGGAGCGCCGGACCGGTCAGTCCTCGAGGCCCTCGGCGGCCCGCTCGCGGCGCAGCTCGACGATGGCGCGCCGCCGGGCGAGCCGGTGCGTGCGGCGGATCTGCGCCTCCTGGCAGCGCCGGCGGTCCCGGTCCGTCTCCGGGATCACCTCCGGCACCCGGCGCGGCTGGCCCTCGGCGTCGACCGCGACGAACACCAGGTAGGCGCTGGCGACCTGCTTGGCCGGCCCGGACTCGTTCCAGCGCTCGGCCACGACCCGCACGCCGATCTCCATGGACGTGGTGCCGGTCCAGTTGACCTGCGCTTTCACATGCAGCAGGTCGCCGACCCTGACCGGCTCCAGGAACGCCATCTCGTCCATCGCGCCGGTGACGGCCGGACCCTCCGAGTGGCGGCCGGCGACCGCGCCCGCCGCGTCGTCGACGAGCTTCATCACCACGCCGCCGTGCACGGTGCCCAGCAGGTTGGTGTCGTGGGCGCTCATGATGTGGGAGAGCGTGATGCGGGAGGCGGACGTCGGCTTGCCCGGGATCACCGGGACGGCCGGGGTGGGCAGCGGGTCCGGCATGCCCTCCGGTACGGCGGATGAGTCGATCACGGCATCCACCTTATGTCCGTTACACAACCGGTGCGGTCGGTGGTCCTATGCATCGGGTCTGCTACAGAACCTCCGGAGATTCTTGGTCACCCGCCGTACGCGGGCACACTGGCCGACATGAACGGTTGGAGCGATGACACCGAGCAGCGCCGGCTCTCCGAGCCGCCGCTGCCCCCCGAACTGTCGCCGCGCAGGGCCGCCGGCGCGGGCGGGGTCCCGCAGGCCCGCCGCCCCCAGCCGGGCGACGGCCCCTCCGGCGGCTACGGGCCGCCCTCGACGGGCGGTCGCGGCGGCACGTCGGGGCGGCCGCGCTGGAGCACCCGCAAGAAGATCGGCTACACCGCGCTGGGCCTGGTCGTGGTGCTGCTCGTCGTGTCCGTGTCCACCTACTTCTGGGCGGACTCCAAGGTGCGGCGCGAGGTCGACCTCAGCAAGGTCGAGGACCGGCCGCCGGCGGGCAAGGGCACGAACTATCTCATAGTCGGGTCGGACAGCCGCGAGGGGCTGACCAAGCAGGACGAGAAGAACCTGCACACCGGTGCCGCCGAGGGCCAGCGCACGGACTCGATGATGATCCTGCACACCGGCAGCAACGGGAACACGATGATGAGCCTGCCGCGTGACTCCTACGTCACGATCCCGGCCTTCACCGGCCAGCAGTCGGGCAAGCGGTACGGCGCCTCCACCCACAAGCTGAACCGGGCCTACGCCGACGGCGGACCGGAGCTGCTGACCCGCACCATCGAGTACAACACCGGCATCCACATCGACCACTACGCGGAGATCGGCTTCGCCGGCTTCGTGAACCTGGTGAACGCGCTCGGCGGCGTGAACATGTGCCTGGACAAGGCCGTGCACGACAAGGCGTCCGGCGCGGACTTCAAGGCCGGCTGCCAGAAGATGAACGGCCAGCAGTCGCTGGCGTTCGTCCGGCAGCGGCACCAGGAGGCCGACCAGGACCTCGGCCGCATGCGCAACCAGCAGAAGTTCCTGTCGACCCTGGCGCACTCGGCCGCGTCGCCGTCCACGATCCTCAACCCGTTCAAGCTGTACCCGGTGATCGGGTCCGGCCTGGACACGCTCATCGTGGACAAGAAGATGAGCCTGTGGGACCTGACGTCGATGTTCTGGGCGATGAAGGGCATCACGGGCGGCAGCGGCCACTCCGTCACGGTGCCGATCTCCAACGCCAACTACATGACCCCCAACGACGGTGACGCCGTGAAGTGGAACATGTCCAAGGCGAACCAGCTCTTCGGCGAGCTGAAGAACGACCAGAAGGTGACGGTGACCGGGAACTGACCCGGCCCCGGCACACGGCGGCCCGGCTCCCCCACGGGGAGCCGGGCCGCCGTTGTGTCGTACCGCGTCAGTGGCGCGCGGCGGGGTTCCGGCGGCGCAGCGCGAAGACCGCGCCACCGCCGACGGCCACCAGAGCGGCCGCGACACCGGCGATCAGGCCCGTGTTGCTGCCGCCACCGGTCTCGGCCAGGTTCTGGCTGCCGCCGGCCGCGGGGGACGGCGCGTTGGTGTCCGCGACGGCCGGAGCGGAGGTGGTGCTGCTCGGCGTGGTGGTCTCGGGCGCGCTCGGCGCGGTGGTCTCCGGCGCGCTCGGCGTCGCCGGGCTCGACGGCGAGGCCGGCGGGGTGGTCGGCGTGGTGGGCGTCGAGCACGCCTTGTCCGGCGTCGTGACGTCCGTCGAGCCGACCTTGGCGCCGCTGGTCTTCACCACGGTGACCGTGTAGGTGGTGCTCGGCTGCCAGTCCACCGGGAACGTCACGGTGACGCCCTCCTTGGAGCCGACGACGGCGGTCTTGCTGCCGACGTCCTGGCCACCGGTGGAGACGGTGATGTTCACCTGGGTCTGCGAGTAGTCCTTGTCCACGACCTGGATGTAGCCGTGGCCGGAGTCGTCACACCCGGCGCTCGGGGTGAACTCACCGATGGAGCATGCGAACGCGTTGCCTGCGACGCCCAGTGCGAGCGCGGCTGCGGCGGAGGCAACGCCGATGGAACGCACCGCTATTGCGGTGCGGCGGTTTGTGGACACGTTGTCCCTTCACGGGATCGGATCTCGTCGCGGGGTCGCCATCCAGCGCAGCCGTCCGGCCCCCCGTCGGCTGTAATGCCGCACCCAAGCTCTACAAGTGGCCGAGTGGCGTTGTCAATTGACCGCAAATCGCCCGCGCGCCCACAGGACCCGCGCAAACGTGCCCGAGACGTTCACGTCTTCCCCCGTGTTTATTACAGAGTTGAGACGTACCGAGCGCGCCCGCACCCCATCTCCCCCCTACGTCCCGGCAGTTCACAGCCGGCCCACGCCGACGAGGATCCCGGCCAGGGCCAGGCAGCACGACGCCCGCCGCCCACAGCAGGGCGCCCAGGACCGTGCACGGCCAGCTCCCGGTACGGGCCCGCGGGGAGACCGCCAGGACCGCGAGGGCGGCGGCCGCCCCGGAGAGCAGGATCGACGCCTTGGTGTCGGCCCGGCTGATCTCACGACACGCGGTCGCCCAGCCTGTCGAGGGTGTTGGTGGCGACGTAGTCGGCCATCGTGTCGTTGCGCAGCGCCTCCCACAGCGCGGAGGTGCCGTTGGGGTCGAGGAGGACCACGGACTGCTTCTGGATGGTGTCGAAGCCGCCGACGGGCGCGTTCATGAACACCATGTCCGAGGAGCGCAGGTTGCGCATGTTCCACACCAGGGTGCGCAGACCGGCGTCGGAGAGCCGGTCGTCGACGCTGACCACGGAGGTGACCTGGTCCAGGGTGTGCTTGAGTTTCAGAGGGTTGGTGAAGGTCCCGCCGGAGAGCATCTTCGACAGCACCGCGCGCAGGAAGTTCTGCTGGCGGTGGGTGCGGTCCAGGTCGCCGCGCGGCAGGCCGTACCGCTCGCGCACGTAGTCCAGCGCGTCGTCGCCGTTCATGTGGTGCGTGCCCGCGGTCCAGTAGCCGCCGGGGCCGTTGTAGCGCTTGACGGTCTTGTCCACCGTGATGTCGACGCCGCCGACGGCGTTGGTGAGGTTCTTGAAGCCGCTCCAGTCGATGACGGCGAGGTGGTCGATCTTCACCTTGGTCAGCCGCTGCACGGTGTCGATGAGCAGCGGCGGCCCGCCCCAGGAGAAGGCGGCGTTGAGCTTGGCCTGGCCGTGGCCCGGGATCGGCACCCACGAGTCGCGCGGCAGCGAGACCACGTAGGCGTGCTTGTGGTCGGCCGGCAGGTGGACCAGCATCATCGTGTCGCTGCGCTGGGCCCCCGGCCTCCACTCCGGCGCCTTGGCGTCCTTGCCGGTGGTGGGCAGGTCGGAGCGGGCGTCGACGCCGACGAGCAGGAAGGTCTCGCTGCCGTCCTTCGACGGCGGCGGCAGCGCGGACCGCGGGACGTTCGTCGGGAACGCGTTGGGGATGCGCTGGACGCGGCCGGTGTAGTGCTCGTACGCCCAGTAGAGCGTGCCGGCGATCAGCAGGACGCCGGTGACCAGCAGCCCGAGGGCGGCGTACAGCACGCGGCGGGTCCGCCGCCGGCGCCTGGCCCTGCGGTCCGGAGCGTCGGGGGACGCGGGGTCGGACGCCGGATCGGCCCCGGGATCGGCCCCCGGATCGTCCTCGGTGTCGTCCCCGGTGTCGTCCTCAGGATCGGCGCGGGGCTCGGTACCGGCTTCGGCCGCCGGGCCGCCCCCCGGACCGTCCGCGGGCCGGAGGCCGGGATCCTCCGCGCCCGCGGGCTTCCCGCCGGGCTCCCGGCGGTCCGCGGGCTCCTGCGTGGCGGACGGTCCGAGGCCGCCCGGCACCAGGGTGTCGAGCGCCTCGCCCCGCTCGGCTCCCTCCCCCGCCGTGCCCGGCCCGCCGCCGCTGCCGCCGCCCGCCCCCGCGTCTCTGCCGCCGCCGTCACCGCTGCCGTCGTCCATACCGAGCACCCCCACCCGACCCGCCCCGTAGATCCCCCATGCGACCTATGCACGCATTGTGGCCCTCCGCCTTCCGCCGCACCCCTGATTTGGCCGAGCCGGTGCCGACTATGCTCGGCGCATGTCTGTGAAGCTCACCGTGATCGGACTCGGCTACCTCGGCGCCACCCATGCCGCCGCCATGGCCGAGCTCGGGTTCGAGGTCCTCGGCCTCGACATCGACCCTTCGAAGACCGAACTGCTGGCGGCCGGACGGACGCCGATGTTCGAACCCGGCCTGGAGGAGCTGCTGGCCCGGCACGTCGCCGGGATCGAGGGCTCCAGCGGGCGGCTGCGCTTCACCCACTCCTGGGAGGAGCTGGCCGAGTTCGGCGACGTCCACTTCGTCTGCGTGAACACCCCGCAGAAGCACGGCGAGTACGCCTGCGACATGAGCTACGTGGACGGCGCCTTCGCCATGCTCGCGCCGCACCTGCGGCGGCCCGCGCTGGTGGTCGGCAAGTCGACGGTGCCGGTGGGCAGCGCCGCCCGGCTCGCGCGCACCCTGCAGGAGCTGGCGCCGACGGGCGACGGCGTGGAGCTGGCCTGGAACCCGGAGTTCCTGCGCGAGGGCTTCGCCGTGCAGGACACGCTGCACCCGGACCGGATCGTCGTCGGGGTGGCCGGCGGGCGCGCGGAGGAGGTGCTGCGCGAGGTGTACGCCACGCCCCTCGCCGAGGGCACCGCCTTCGTGGTGGCGGACTACCCGACGTCCGAGCTGGTGAAGACCGCCGCGAACGCCTTCCTGGCCACGAAGATCTCGTTCATCAACGCCATGGCCGAGGTGTGCGAGGCGTCGAGCGGCGACGTCGTCAAGCTGGCCGAGGCGATCGGCCACGACGACCGGATCGGCCGCAAGTTCCTGCGGGCCGGCATCGGCTTCGGCGGCGGCTGCCTGCCCAAGGACATCCGGGCGTTCATGGCGCGGGCCGGCGAGCTGGGCGCCGACCAGGCGCTGACGTTCCTGCGCGAGGTCGACTCGGTCAACATGCGGCGCCGCACGCACATGGTGGACATGGCCAGGGACGCGGTCGGCGGCGGCTTCCTGGGCCGCCGGATCGCGGTGCTGGGCGCGACCTTCAAGCCGGACTCCGACGACGTGCGGGACTCCCCCGCCCTCAACGTCGCCGGGCAGATCCATCTGCAGGGCGGCCAGGTCACCGTCTACGACCCCAAGGGCATGGACAACGCCCGGGTGCTGTTCCCGACGCTCGGCTACGCGCCCACCGCGCTGGACGCGGTGCGCGGCGCGGACGCGGTGCTGCACCTCACCGAATGGCGGGAGTTCCGCGAGCTGGACCCGGCCGCGCTGGCGGAGGTCACCGGCCGGCGCATCGTGCTCGACGGGCGCAACGCGCTGGACCCGGAGCTGTGGCGCAAGGCCGGCTGGACCTTCCGCGCCATGGGCCGGCCCGAGGCGTAGCGGCGGGCAGGGCTCCTTCGGCACAGATTCCGTAGTGGCGCGGCATAGAAGCGGTAAAGCCGCCCGGCTGCGGCGCTGACCCCCCTGGTTGATCGTCTACAGTCCTGTAGACGATCAGCTGTGGCGCACCCTGCGCCGGAGAGGCGGGGGTCGCCCCATGGAGCAGTCAGGACAGCCCGGTTACGGCAACGCGGTCGCCGCGGACACGCCGGGGCCGGCCCGCCATCGGCGCACCCCGGCCGCCGCCCCGGCGCAGGCGTGGGGCAAGGTACCGGTGCAGATCACCGCCTGGTTCTGGCTGACCAAGGTGCTCACCACCGGCATGGGCGAGACCACCTCGGACTTCCTCGGCCGCGCGCTCAACCCGGCGGTGGCCGGCGCGATCGGCCTGCTGGGCCTGGTGGGCGCGCTGCTGCTGCAGTTCAGGACCCCGCGCTACTCGCCGTGGATCTACTGGTTCGCGGTCGTCATGGTGAGCGTGTTCGGCACGATGGCCGCCGACGTGGTGCACGTCATCGCCGGCGTGCCCTACGCGGTGTCGACGGTGGCGTTCGCCGTGCTGCTGGCCGTCGTGCTGGTCGCCTGGCACCGCAGTGAGGGCACGCTGTCGATCCACAGCATCACCACCAAGCGCCGCGAGCGCTTCTACTGGGCGACCGTGCTCACCACGTTCGCGCTGGGCACCGCCTGCGGCGACCTGACCGCGGGCACCCTGCACCTGGGCTACTTCTCCTCCGGCCTGCTGTTCACCGTGGCGATCGCGGTCCCGGCGGTCGCCCGGGTGATGGGCCTCAACGCGGTGGCCGCCTTCTGGTGGGCGTACGTGCTGACCCGGCCGCTGGGCGCGTCCTTCGCCGACTGGATGGGCGTGCCGACCCACCGCGGCGGCCTGGGCTGGGGCACCGGCCCGGTGTCGCTCGCGCTGGCCGCCCTCATCGTGGTGGCCGTCGGCTACCTCGCGGTCGAGCACCGCAGGTCGGACGCCGCGACGGAGACCTCGCCGCTCGGCTGACCCGGCCACCCCGCACTTCCCCGGCCGGCACCCCGCGGCTCAGGCGCGGGGCAAGGTGCGGCGCCGCAGGCCCCAGGCGCCCGGGCGTACAGGTGCCCGGACGCAAAGGCGCCGCAGGACCCGGGTGCCCAACGCACAGGTGGCGCAAGGTGCGGGCGCCCCGCCGCACATGCGCCGCGGAACCCAGGCACCCCTCCGCACAGGCGCCGGCGAAGTGCGGGGCGGCCCGCCGCCCAGGCGCCGGCAGTGTGCGGGCACCCCGACGCACAGGCGCCGCTGAACCCAGGCGCTCCGCCGCTCAGGCGCCGGCGAGGTGCGGGCGGCCCGCCGCTCAGTCGCCGCGGAACCCAGGCGCCCCTCCGCACAGGCGCCGGCAAAGTGCGGGCACCCCTCCGCACAGGCGCCGGCAAGGTGCGGGCGGCCCGCCGGCCAGGCGCCGGGTACCGCTCAGGCTCCCGCCCTGCGCCGGCGGTAGCTGCGCATCTTCGCGCGGCTGCCGCAGATCGCCATCGTGCACCAGCGGCTGCGACCGGCCGGGCTGCGGTCGTAGTACGCCCAGCGGCACTCCTCGGACGCGCAGGCCTTCAGCCGCTGCCAGGTGCCGGCCGCGACGGCTCCGGCGACGGCGGCGGCCACCGCCGCGGTGAGCGCCGCCAGGCCGGTGAGCCCGTCCGCCGGCCGCACCGCGGCGCCGCCCTCCTCGTCGGCCACCAGTCGCAGCGGCCCCGCCGCCAGCAGCGCGTTCAGCACGCCGAGCACGTCGGGCGGCACGTCGACCCCGGCGTGCGACGAGCACACGTCGCGCAGCGCCTCGCGCAGTGCCAGCGCCCCCGCCAGCGCCTCAGCGTCCAGGGGCCCGGCGGCGATGCCGCGCGCCCGCACCCACGCCGTCAGGTCGGCGGGCGTGCGCCACTCCTCCGCCCCGCCCTCCAGGTCGACCGTGTTGACCAGGTCCTGCACCAGATCGAGGGGGGCGGGCGCGGGATCGCGTACTCCAGGCTGCTCCACCCTTGCGACGTTACCTCCGTACGGCCATGATGGAGTAACGGTTACCGGCTGATACCCATACACCGGTAACGCCCTGCCGCGAGAGGAGCTCCCCATGATCGGCACCCTGGGCTCGGTGGTCCTGGACAGCCGCGACCCCAAGGCCCTGGCCGCCTTCTACGCCGAGGTGCTGGGCGGCACCATCACGTCCGAGGACGACGGCAGTTGGGTGGACCTGGAGAACGAGGGGCGGCACAACCTGTCGTTCCAGCTCGCGCCGGACCTGATCCCAACGGTCTGGCCGGACCCCGAGCGCCCGCAGCAGTTCCACCTGGACATCGCGGTGGAGCGCGCGCAGATGGAGGCCGCGGAGAAGCGGGTCCTCGACCTGGGCGCGAAGCTGCTGGAGGGCGACGGCGACGGCGCCCGCAACTGGCGCGTCTACGCGGACCCGGAGGGGCACCCGTTCTGTCTCTGCGCCTGCTGAGCACGGCGCCTTCCCGCTCGTGAGAAGGGGCGCGTCCCGGCAGCCGGCCGGGCGCGCCCCCGCGCGGTCACCGCCCCCACCACCACCCGTCGTCACCCGGACGCCGTACCTTAGCCCGATGGGTGGAAGCTGCTGCTGCCTTCAGCACAGCCGACGAGGGGACCTCCGACAGCGGTGGCCGTGACGACAACTGAGCCGCCGCCGCAGCGGCGGCGCCGAAACGTGCCCTGGCGCACGCTCGCCGGACTGCTGCCGGCGCTGCTGGTCGGCGCCTGGGTGGCCGGGCACTGGTCGGTGATGGCCGCCGGCTGCCGCGACCTGCTGTCCGCGCACCTCGGCTGGCTGATGGCCGCGCTGGCCGCGACCGCCCTGGGCTGGGTCGCCAACGCCTGTGCCCGGCAGGGCACCGTGCACGAGCGCCTTCCGGTCCTGCTGCTGGTGGTCACCCAGTTCGCGTCGACCGCCGCCGGCCAGCTCGCCCCTGCGGGGATCGGCGCGAGCGCGGTCAACCTGCGGTTCCTGCGCGCGCACGGCCTGCCGCTGATGCGGACCTCGGCGGCCCTCGCGCTGTACTCGCTCGCCGAGTCGTTCAGCCGGGTCACCCTGCTGCTGGTGCTGCTCGTGGCGTTCCCGCACGCGCTGCACACCGCGGGCCTGCTGCCCGGCCGCTCGGGCCTGCTGCTGGTGGCGGTGATCGCGGCGGTCGTGCTGCTGGCCGGCGTCACGGTGCTGGCCTCGATGCGGCGGGTGCGCGCCGCGGTCCGGACGTTCCTGGTCGCCGCGCTGGCCGACATGCGGTCGCTGCACGGCCGCCCGTCCCGGGCGCTGGCCCTGTGGGGCGGGTCGCTGGCCTTCCCGGTGCTCCAGGCCGCGTCGATGTCGGCGGTGGCCCTGGCGCTGGACATGCCGGTGCCGGCCGTGCACGTGGCGATCGCCTACCTCGCGGCCACCTGCCTCGCGGCCCTGGTCCCCAGCCCCGGCGGCATAGGGTCCGTCGACGCCGCCCTGGCGCTGGCGCTGGTCGCCGCCGGTTCGCCGACCGCGACCGCGGCCTCCGCGGTGCTGGGCTTCCGCATCGTCACCGTGTGGCTGCCGCTCGTCCCGGCGGCGGTGGCGCTGTCGGCGCTGATCCGGCGCAAGGTGCTGTGACGCGCCCGCGGGCGGGCGCGTCCGCACCGCGCGGCGGCAGACCCTAGTTCGCGGTCGCGCCGTCCAGCTCGGCGAGCGTCGCCACCGACGGCCCGCGCTTGTCCCGCAGGGTGCGGGCCGCGGACTCGGCGTCCCGCAGCACCCGGACGGCGTTGCGCCAGGTGAGCCGCGCCAGGTCGTCGTCGGACCAGCCGCGCCGCAGGAGTTCGGCGATCAGCTGCGGGTAGGAGGCGACGTCCGGCAGGTCGCCGGGCGTGAACGCGGTGCCGTCGTAGTCGCCGCCCAGGCCGATGTGGTCGACGCCGGCCACCTCGCGCATGTGGTCCAGGTGGTCGGCGACGGTCGCGGCGGTCGCCATCGGCCGCGGGTGCGCCTCCTCGAACGCGCGCTGCACGGCGATGCCCTCGGGCGTGGTGTCCAGCGCGTGGAACCCGTGGTCGCGCATGTTGGCGTCGGCCTGCAGCGTCCACTCGATCGCCGCGGGCAGGATGAACTTCGGCACGAAGGTGGCCATCGCGACACCGCCGTTGGCGGGCAGCGCGGCGAGCACGTCGTCCGGGACGTTGCGGACGTGGTCGCAGACCGCGCGGGCCGAGGAGTGCGAGAAGATCACCGGGGCCTCGGCCACCCGCAGGGCCGCGCGCATGGTCTCCGGGGAGACGTGCGACAGGTCCACCAGCATGCCCAGGCGGTTCATCTCCCGGACGACCTCCTCGCCGAAGGCGGTGAGGCCGCCGGGCACCGGCTCGTCGGTCGCGGAGCCCGCCCAGGCGGTGTTGTCGTTGTGGGTGAGCGTCATGTAGCGCACGCCCAGCTCGTACAGGCTGCGCAGCACGCCCAGCGAGTCGTCGATGCTGTGCCCGCCCTCGGCGCCCATCAGCGAGGCGATCCGGCCGCCCGCCCGGGCCGCCTCCATGTCGTCCGCGGTCAGGGCGAGCTGCAGGTCGCCGGCGTGGCGCTCGGTCATCCGCCGCACCACGTCGATCTGTTCGAGGGTCGCGGTGACCGCGTCCGCCCCGGTCAGCTCGGTGGAGACGTACACCGACCAGAACTGCGCGCCCACCCCGCCGGCCCGCAGCCGCGGGATGTCGGTGTGGGTGCGGGCGCTCTGGTCGGCCGCGATGTCGAGCCGGTCCAGGTCGTACGAGACCTGCTTGCGCAGCGCCCACGGAAGGTCGTTGTGCCCGTCCACGACGGGATGGGCGGCGAGCAGGTCACGGGCGCGTGCGAGGAGGTCCATGCGGGAGAGCCTATTGGCCAAACCCGAAGGCCGCCGCACCCGACACCTTCGCGCGCAGCCGCCGGCCCTTCTCCGTCGCCTGCTCGGTCAGCGACTCCTGGAACTCCCGCATCCGGCCGAGCAGTTCGGGGTCGTGGGCGGCGATGACGCGCACCGCGAGCAGTCCGGCGTTGCGGGCGCCGCCGATGGAGACCGTGGCGACCGGCACCCCGGCCGGCATCTGCACGATGGACAGCAGCGAGTCCATGCCGTCGAGGTACTTGAGCGGCACCGGGACGCCGATGACCGGCAGCGGCGTGACGGACGCGAGCATGCCCGGCAGGTGCGCGGCGCCGCCCGCGCCCGCGATGATCGCCTTCAGCCCGCGGTCGGCGGCCTGCTCGCCGTACTCCACCATCTCGTGCACCATGCGGTGCGCGGACAGCACGTTGACCTCGTAGGGGACGGCGAACTCCTCGAGCGCCTGGGCCGCGGCCTCCATCACCGGCCAGTCGGAGTCCGAGCCCATCGCGATGCCGACCAGCGGGGTGCGGCCCGCACCGGTCTGCTCCGGCGCTTCACTCATCGATCGTCCCTCGCAGGTAGCCGGCCGCGTGGGCGGCGCGCTCGCGCACGTCGGCCAGGTCGTCGCCGTAGGTGTTGACGTGACCCACCTTGCGGCCGGGCTTCACGTCCTTGCCGTACATGTGGATCTTCAGCCCGGGGTCGCGGGCCATGCAGTGCAGGTAGGCCGGGTACATGTCGGGGAAGTCGCCGCCGAGCACGTTGGCCATGACCGTCCAGCGGGCCCGCGGGCGCGGGTCGCCGAGCGGGAGGTCGAGGACGGCCCGCAGGTGGTTGGCGAACTGGGAGGTGGCCGCGCCGTCCATGGTCCAGTGGCCGCTGTTGTGCGGGCGCATGGCCAGCTCGTTGACCAGCACCGCGGACGTGCCGTCCGGGCGCCGGACCTCGAACAGCTCGACGGCCAGGTGCCCGACGACGTCGAGCTCGCGGGCGATGGTCAGGGCGAGCTGCTGGGCGTGCGCGGACAGCTCGTCGGACAGGCCGGGCGCGGGCGCGATCACGGTGTCGCACACGCCGTCGACCTGGATGGACTCCACGACGGGGTAGGAGACGGCCTGCCCGTGCGGGGACCGCACCACGTTCGCGGCCAGCTCCCGGACGAAGTCGACCTTCTCCTCGGCGAGCACCGGCACCCCGGCACGGAACGGCTCGGCGGCGTCGGCCTCGGAGCGGACGACCCACACGCCCTTGCCGTCGTAGCCGCCGCGCACGGTCTTCAGCACCACCGGGTAGCCGGCGCCCTCCGCCGCGAACCGCGAGACGTCCGCCGGGTCGGCGACGATGCGGTGCCGGGGGCAGGGCACGCCGATCGCGTCGAGCCTGGCCCGCATGACGCCCTTGTCCTGGGCGTGCACCAGCGCCTCGGGGCCGGGCCGCACCACGACGCCGTCGGCCTCAAGGGCGCGCAGGTGCTCACCGGGCACGTGCTCGTGGTCGAAGGTGAGGACGTCGCAGCCGGCGGCGAAGGCCCGCAGCGTCTCCAGGTCGCGGTAGTCGCCGACAGTGACGTCGGACACAACCTGGGCGGCGGAGTCCTGCGGCGTGTCGCTGAGGATCCTGAAGCGGATACCGAGGGGGATGCCCGCCTCGTGGGTCATGCGGGCGAGCTGGCCGCCGCCGACCATGCCGACTACGGGGAATGTCACGGTTCTTCCTGCCGAGGGGTACGCGGATGGCACGAGGGGACCAGTGCGCGTCCTAGCCCCGCCGGATGGCATTTACCAGGGTATCCGCCGTACGACCGCACGAACAACGAGCCGTGATCACCGTAGGATCGCACCACGTGGTTAGCATGAGGGGGTTGTACCCGTCCCAGCACCGGGACCGCGAGCAGTTCGAGGCCAGGTGCCCGCTCCCCACAGACAGGGCCGAACGATCACCATGAGCGGACTGCGCGCGCTGCGTTCGAACGTGATGCTGCTGCGCCGGGAGATCGCGAAGTTCGGCGTGGTCGGCGGCGCCGGCGTCGCGGTGAACATCGGTGTGTTCAACCTGATCATGCACAACACCGGGCTCCAGACGGTGCGCTCCTCGATCATCGCCACGATCGTCTCGATCGTCTTCAACTACCTGGGCTTCCGCTACTTCACCTACCGGGACCGCGACAAGGCCGGGCGCACCCGCGAGATGGGCCTGTTCCTGCTGTTCAGCGCGATCGGCCTGGTGATCGAGAACGGCATCCTCTACCTGGCGACGTACGGCTTCGGCTGGGACAGCGCGCTGCAGGCCAACATCTTCAAGTTCGTCGGCATCGGGGTCGCGACCCTGTTCCGCTTCTGGTCGTACCGCACCTGGGTGTTCCGGGCGATCCCCGGCGCCGTCGAGCAGGCCGAGGCCATACTGGCCGAGTCCCGCGCCAAGGAGCAGTCCGACGGCACGAACGCCCCGGCGAAGAAGCGGCTGTGAGCGGGCTCCCGGACCGCCCCACGGTGGCCCGGGAGCGGTGAACGCGCGCCGCTGAGGCCCTGCCCGCGGGACGCGGCGCCCGTCAGCCGGCGGCCTCGCCGTACGGCGGCTCCGGGGCGATCTCCTGGGCCAGGAACAGCGCGAAGACCGGCGGCCGGTGCTGGAGCAGCTCCAGCCGCCCGCCGTCCGCCTCGGCCAGGTCGCGGGCGACGGCCAGGCCCAGCCCGGTGGAGTTGCGGCCGCTGACCGACCGCTCGAAGACCCGCGTGCCGAGGTCCGGGGGCACGCCGGGACCGTCGTCGCTCACCTCCACCACGGCCTGGTTGCCGGTGACCCGGGTGTGCAGGGTGACCCGGCCCGCGCCGTGCATCAGCGCGTTCTCGATCAGGGTGGCCAGCACCTGGGCGACCGCGCCCGGCGTGCCGACCGCCCGCAGCCCGCGGGCCCCGGACAGCACCATCGAGCGGCCCTCGCCCTGGTAGGCCGGGCGCCACTCCTCCACCTGCTGCCGGATCACCTCGTCCAGCTCGAAGTCCACCGCGGAACCGCTGCGCGGGTCGCGGGAGTTGGTCAGCAGCCGCTGCACGACGTCGGTGAGCCGCTCGACCTGGCCGAGCGCGATGGTCGCCTCCTCCTTGACCGTCTCGTGGTCGTCGGTGGCGACGATCTCCTCCAGCCGCATCGACAGCGCGGTCAGCGGGGTGCGCAGCTGGTGCGAGGCGTCGGCGGCCAGCCGGCGTTCGGCGGTGAGCATCCGCCCGATGCGCTCGGCGCTGGCGTCCAGCACGTCGGCGATCCGGTCCAGTTCGGGCACGCCGTAGCGGCGGTGCCGTGGCCGCGGGTCGCCGGAGCCGAGCCGCTCGGCGGTCTCGGCGAGGTCGGTGAGCGGGCTGGTCAGCCGCCGGGCCTGCAGCACGGCCAGCCCGACGGCGGCCAGCACGGCCAGCAGCGCCACCGCCAGGATCACCAGCAGGGTGCGGCCGATCTCCTGGCTGACGGTGGAGCGGGACTCCTCGACGGTGACCGACTCGCCGTGGTCGCCGCGCTGCGTGGAGGTCAGCACCGCGCCCTTGGGCCGGTCGCCCAGCAGCACCTCGGGGTGGCCGGGGACCCGGACGACGGCGTACCGGTCGTCGGCGATCTGCCGGTCCAGGCCCTTGGCGTCGATGGACTCGCCGGCCAGGATGCGGTTCTCCACGATCCCGGTCAGCCGTACCGCCTCGGACTCCACGCCGTCCCTGGCGGTGCTCTCGATGGCGTGGGTCTCCACCAGCACCAGGGACAGGCCGAAGACGCCGATGACGACGAGCACCACGGCGAGCGTGGAGGCGATCAGCCGGCGTCGCATCGGGTCGCGGGATCAGTTCTTCTCGAAGCGGAAGCCCACACCGCGGACGGTGGAGATGAAGCGGGGGTTGCCCGCGTCGTCGCCGAGCTTCTTGCGCAGCCAGGAGATGTGCATGTCGAGGGTCTTGGTGGACGACCACCAGGTGGTGTCCCACACCTCGCGCATCAACTGCTCGCGGGTGACCACCCGGCCGGCGTCCCGGACCAGGACCCGCAGCAGGTCGAACTCCTTGGCGGTGAGCTGCAGTTCGTCGTCGCCCATCCAGGCGCGGTGCGACTCCACGTCGATCCGCACGCCGTGGGTGGAGGGCTGGGACGGCTCGGTGGTGCCGCGCCGCAGCAGGGCCCGGACCCGGGCGAGCAGTTCGGCGAGGCGGAACGGCTTGGTGACGTAGTCGTCGGCGCCGGCGTCCAGCCCGACGACCGTGTCGACCTCGTCGGCGCGGGCGGTGAGCACCAGGACCGGGAAGGAGTGGCCCTCGGTGCGGATGCGCCGGCAGACGTCGAGGCCGTCCATGCCGGGCAGGCCCAGATCGAGCACCACCAGGTCGACGGCGCCCAGCAGCGCGGTCTCCAGTGCGGTGGGTCCGTCCTCGCGCACCTCGACCTCGTAGCCCTCACGGCGTAGTGCGCGTGCGAGCGGCTCCGAGATGGATGCGTCGTCCTCGGCCAGAAGTACGCGGGTCATGGGCTTGATGGTAGTCCGCACGGAGCAGCCGCGACCGGGAGGTGCCCACAGCCGTGGACGTCCGTCCGGACCCTGCTCCTCGTGAGCTTGGTCACAGAACGTGACGCACATCGCATAATCGCCCATACCACACATCTGTGTGTCATACAGTATTAAACGCCCGTTCATGGATAGTCATGCAGCCGTCCGGAAACGGAGCAGTCCTGCCGCGGAGCCTGGCCTGGCGACGATGCCGCCCGGTGCCGCGGCATCCCGGTCCCGTTCCGCGGGACCTTCCCCACGAGGACTCAGCACATGGCGACCAGCCTGACGACGAAGGACGTCCGCGAACACACCCCCGGCGCGCCCTCCGGCCGCACCTTCTTCGGCCACCCCCGCGGCCTGGCCACGCTCTTCATGACCGAGATGTGGGAGCGCTTCAGCTTCTACGGCATGCGCGCGCTGCTGCCGCTCTACCTCATCGCGGGCGGCCCGGCCGCGGGCAAGGGCTCCCAGGCCGGCGGCCTGGCCATGAACGCGGCGACCGCGACGGCCATCTACTCCATCTACATGGCGATGGTCTACCTGCTCGCCATGCCCGGCGGCTGGTTCGGCGACCGCGTCTGGGGGCCGCGCAAGACGGTGGCCATCTCGGCGGCGATAATCATGACCGGCCACCTCAACCTGGCGCTGCCGGGCGAGGGCCCGTTCTTCGCCGGCCTGGCGCCGGTCGCGCCCGGC
>Ga0123352_10003287_pt1 | contig 23293 bp, 13 predicted proteins | sample TergutLab28metaG_FD_89700 | JGI IMG/M metagenome (GOLD analysis project Ga0123352, IMG submission 89700) | Labiotermes labralis P1 segment gut microbial communities from Petit-Saut dam, French Guiana - Lab288 P1 | ecosystem: Host-associated > Arthropoda: Insects > Digestive system > Gut ...
ACTAGGTTTGAGAATGTTGGAATATTTATATGGGAAAAGGTTTGGCTCGAAAATAGCCTGAGCCAGTAGGAAGGAGTGTGCCAGGGTAGGGTTGGGTCTGAGTAGAGAAACAGGCTGTGAAAGGTAACGACCCACATGGAGGCCATGGGTGCGTATGTGAAGGAGATACGGTGCATGTCAGGGTGAGGAGGGTGAGCCATGGGATGGTAGAGATCAAACTGTTGTGCTTCAGGTGGCTGTCTCCTTTCCTTAAGCTTGTGTAGAAGGGGTTTCCAGGATTTGCTTAAGGTCAGGCCATTTTCTCAGTTGATGTTGTGTGGGTGCATTCAAGTTCAGTAGCTTCCCTGATGAGTCGATCCATGTGTCCAGTTTTAGCAGAAAGGGGTGTTGTGCCCTTTAGTTTAATAATGTGGTCATATTTAATTCGGACACCGGGGAATTACCCAGAAGAAAGCATGCACTAATAATACATAATTGGGCTAGGTTCGATCATGTGTTATTATTATTCACCAACATGTTTCAGTCCCTCCTGTGACCAACATCAGGGTGTATTATAACAAGGATACAATCAATATGCTAATAATTGTACAAAAATGTATGATAAAACCACCTGCTGTTACATGTGATTTTCTCTAGCACTCTGTATGATCATAAAATTTCAAATTATTCTTGCCTACTTACGGAGCAGGGTTGTTCTTGTGAAGCTACCCGGTTCTCAGCTAGTCAAGAAATTCCCTGCATCTTATGGGACATGAAGGTTCATTTTTGCATTTACATTTTCTGTCTCAGAAGACTTTTGTAATTCATTGCCTTTGCTTCAGAACACTCTGATATTTTGATGAAATATATCTAATGAATCAAATGAATGTGTATTTCTTTCTTGGTCTGTGAAGTCCTAGTGTTTGCCATCATTATATCTTAAGAACCTTTGTGCATTTTGTCTTAAGATAGCATAGATTATAACAGGAATACCTTTAACACTTGGCACACAATCATCACTTATTCTGTTAGCAGTATGATGAATCATCTTCCTCTAGCCTTATAATTTAAAGAGCAAGCCATGTGCTATGTATTCTTTACTCACAATGGAAGCAGTCTCAGTAACACTGATGGTGTGGGACATGCCATAGCATATCATGGCCCAGTCAAATTATAAATTCACACTCCTCACCTTCCTTTGTATCCACAGCTTGTCATGCCTCCTGAAGTGGTTTGCAAATCCCACATTTGTGTTTTGTGTCCTCTGTGCACTGAAATTTATGACCTTCTTGGCTGAGTAATGGTGATTTCTATCCAGGCTGTTTCCTGGCTCCCACCACTATAACAATATGATTTACAAAGCCTTTCTCAGACTTTGAACAACATTAGCATGAGGTGCATTTGGCTTAAAGATGCTAGTGACCCCATATTCTTGGGGCATGGGTCCAATTTCCCACCCACACCTACTTCCTCATCTTTCTCGTCTTAATTTTGGTTCGCCCCATATGAGATTCTACTTTTTTGTCCACATGCTTGAACAGACCTGTTCTTTGCAGGCCAACTTCCAGTACAATGAATCTTGCTCAGCTGATTATGAGATGTGATCAACAGAAACCTGGATTTAGAATTTTTTGCATAATCAAGTTACTTAAATCATTCAAATTATCCTGTCCATTAATATTACTGCTGCTATTTCCAGCTTTCAAAAATCTAATTTCTTTCCTTGCTGTCTTAATATTTTTCCAGATGCCTTTTTCTTTTTCTCCGGATATCTTGCATGCTTCTGGTATTTACAAGACTTGCAATCATACGGCATGCCAACAGCCAATAAACTACTTAGCTCACACACCAACAAATGCACTATTTATTAACTTGGTTAGTATTAGTTGGTGTGTGAACTACATAGATTTCAAAATGCACGGTGCAACGATAAAACAAAAGCCAATAAACTGTTCAGTGTTAGTTATTAAACTGCAGGGATCAGCTGTACTCCCTTGTTTTAAGCTGAGATACCAAATATTCCTGAAACCTCACTTTTCTTTCATTCTTGATACACTTGCTTGTTGATGTGACTGAAGTCATAAAAATGAAAGTAACCATCAGCAGGCTCCCATCATTTTTCTTGGTATTTATATGCTTGTTGCTTACAAAACTAACAGGCTGCTTCAGTTGGAAGATGATCTTTAAAACACTGGAAACCACTGACTTAGTGACACAGTGTCACATCCCAGAAAAACCTTATCTTCTGCAACTCTGTTGTGTAGGCCTCAAACCTAGTAATGTTTGAATACTTTGTATGGTCCCTGTTAATGCAAAGAATAGTGTGTATTTGGAAATGAAATGTTGTGAAATGTCTTGAACATGCTGGACTGTTATGAGCCAATCATGATCCCAAGGGACCTACTTGAGTGTAATGTAGATGGAGGAATTCCAGATCTGTTGTAGAGCATGTACACTGAAATAGGTACCACAATTCACAGTAACCTGTGAACAAGTCAGGTCTGCACATTGTGTACCAACCACTCAGAAATACAGTAGACTTACAGTAGAGATCACCTAGATTTATGTTTTCACTTTTGTGGTCTAGGGCATTGGCTCTGAAAACATTTTCTGCCTGTGGGAATCTGAGTTTGGTATCAGATGTTGCTGCACACTTGGGAGCTGTAACCTGCTGTGAATGTTTCTCACATATTAAAGCCTCACAAAATGCAAAGGGAACTTGTAGACATGAACTTAGTAGTGTGTACGTCCCTCCTCCACGCTGCATAAGTTTGTACAATCCTTGCTTTTAATACACAGGTTTTTACGTAGATATGTTTATTTTTTTATTTTTAAATGTTATAAAAGCCGATAGAAAACGTACTACAGTTATTGAAAACAATTAGTTACACATTCTGCATTCACTTTGGTGGATCTCAGGAATACTGAATAAATGAATATGAATATAAATTGATCAGGTATTTAACCTTTGGAAATTCTTTGTTTCATAGAATCTGCCATATAATTAGAGTAGTTGATTTCTTAACCAGCTTTTCATTTCTAGTACATGCATTTATGAAATTATACTGCAGGTGAATTTAAAAAATATTACATTTTATTAATGTCATAACATAATGTTTCTCTCGTATTAAAGTCATGATAAGTGATGCTTTTGGCTGGGGGAGCACTCACAAGATAGGTATGAACGAGTTCATGCTCTGAAAAATATGTCTATCACATGAGTTCTTCCTGTCTGTTGTGTGACGTAAGTGTAAGTAACGTGTGTGGTAATGCTGCCACTGAGATGATTGGTGGTCTGTAACAGTGGTGCACAACTTCTTCTACCTGTGATCCCCACTTTCTTCAAGACCATTTCTGATGCAACCAATCTTTTTTATGGATTCCAACTATTGTACCATTTCTTGTTAATCAGTCTTCTTCTTCTTCAGGCACTGAATTTCCTATAGTGTTTGGAAGTTATTCCCTTCTCAACAACACCTTTCCATTTCCCCCGATCCTGGATGCAGGTTATCCAATTTTTAACTTTCATTTGGCAAATGTCCTGTTTGATGTTATCTTCCCATCAGTACTTGGGTCTTTCTTGTGATCTTTTGGTTAGAGGATTCCATTTAAATATCTTCTTGACTGTTCTGGTATCTGACATTCTTTGTATGTGACCAAACCAGCTTATTCTTTGAGCTTTAATATAATTGACTATATTTTTGTGTTTTATCAGATTATCTAATTCTTCGTTATTTTTAATCCTCCATATTTGATTTTCTTTCCTAGGCCAAAATATTCTTCTTAAAATTTTCGTCTCAAAGACCAGCAGTTTCTGAACTGTAGTTTCTTTCAGCACCCATGTTTCTAAGGCGTATGTCATTATTGGTCCTATGACAGTTCTATATAGTTTTAATTTCAAGCTCTTAGTGACTAATCTACTTTTGAAGAACTTTTGGTTTGTGTAGTATGCCTTTGTACCAAGAGCTATCCTCTCTTTGACCTCCTTTTCGATTGAGTTACTATCATTTATAATGGACCATAGATATTTATATTGTTGAACTGGCTCTATATATGAGTTGTTAATCTTTAAATTCTCAGTCCTTATGTCTTTTTTTGTGCATTTTAGGTACTTGGTTTTCTTCTCGTTGATTGTTAATCCAACTTCCATTGAGTTATTTTTTAGTTGTTGGAATAGTGACTATTTGGTGCATGCAGTTATCAGTACATTATCTGCATAAGCCATAAGTTGTGTAAGTCATGTGGAAATATTACCTCTCAGGTCCATTTTCTTTAGTACTGTGTCGATTACCAGACTGAATAATGTTGGAGAAAGTGGGTCACCTTGTTTTATTCCGCTTTCCACTCTAAACTCTGATGTATATACATTGTTTACTTTCACCTTTGCTGTTGTGTTTTTCAGTTAGCTTAACTAACCTTATTAATTTTGGGGGTATTTTATTCTGGGTTAAAGAGTCTAATATTTTGTTCCTTTTAATAGAGCCGAAAGTGTGTGTATAATCTATAAATATATTATGAATATCAATATTATATTCGTAGCATTTTGCAATAATTTGCCTTATCATGAAGATATTGTCAGTTGTGGATCTATTAGGTCTGAATCCAGACTGATAGTCACCTAGCTCGATTTCTATATCTACCAGCTTCTGATTCAGAATTATTGCAAATATCTTATATGCAACATTTAACAATGTTATAGGTCTATAATTCATACAGTCCAATCAGTCTCCCTTCTTATACAGCGGGCAAATTATTCCTTCCTTCCATTGATTGGGCAGTTGTTCTTTTTCCCAGATCATTAATATAAATTTATATATCCTTTGTTTCAAAGTTCTCCCACCTTGTTTGATTAGCTTAGGAATTATATTATCGGTACCTCCTGCCTTGTTACTTTTCAGTCTTGTTAATCAAGATTTGTTGAAAATATTTTTACAGTATAACTTTAACTGAAAAGAGATATATGTACCAAATTTTGTGCTGTGTTTATATATTTTCATATTCTCTAAAATGCACCATGTTAATGTATGTGCTATTTTGAATTTGCCACAGTTTTCAGCAACCCCAAGACAGTCATCCACAACCCCATAATTGTGGGCTATTTGTCATATTAAATAGCATAACTAGAATTAGATGTTGCTCTGTCATTTGCACACTGCATTTTTAACTTTCAGTTATGGTATGGGATGACTTGAAGAAGACACCTGTAATTGCATTGGACTTTAATGCCCCTGTGCGAGGGGTGCGCTTACGACGTGATAGGATCGTTGTTGTGTTAGAGGGTGTTATCAAAGTGTACACCTTCACCCAAGCACCTCAGCAGCTTCATGTGTTTGAAACAAATCCTAATCCTAAAGGTAGGAGAAACAATGCATCATGTTGAGGACCTTTTTGACATGGTGTCCTGTGCTATGGGTTGGAGATTTTGCCAGCTAATGTCTAGTTGTTTTAGAATAGTATTCTCCAGTTCATCTTTTCAATAATTTTAAACTCAACCAATGACTGTGGATTCATATCCAAGAGTCTCGACACTATTGAAGGTTGTGTAAAAGGTTTGATTCAGAATGTTACACAAGTAATCATCAGTTCACATCTCTTAAGCTTACTTGTAATTGACTGTTTTTCTGTTGTTTGAGAACCTCTTGTTCATTTTAGTCAGGAGGGGAGTCTTAAGAAAATGAGATTATTCCTATACGTATGGTACTATTGTTATTGAAGTATGTGAAACTTACCTCTAAATTGCAAACAGCCTAAGAATCTTACAGATTACAATCAAACATGTACTCTTTTTGTGTTCGTTGCATAAAGTACATATGATGTTTGTGCATTTTCATATTTTTTGGTCAGAACAACTGGTTTATTTCACTGGTATTAGGTACTGGGGTTCTGAACTGAAAGCTGTCATTTTGCTTTGTGTATGTGCCGGACGGTTAATAGAATTGTCGGCCATGACATGTGGGGTCTTGTGATTAATGCCTCTGCTACTTGAAGACAAACCAAATGTTGTTTTTCAACATGAGAGAGCACCATCACACATCCAGTTTGAGATAACAACATTCTTGAATAGGCAGTTGCCTGAACTGAACTGTGTTTTGGACGGTTCACTTCCTGGCCTTTGCTATCTCCAGCTCTGACCCTCCTTGACATTCTCTTGTGGGGCTTTGTGGAAGATGAGTTTTACATTCTACCCATTCCCAACCCTACATGACTTCAACAAATGAGTGCAAACAGTCTTTAGGATCATCCCTGTTGTCTTATAAGCAATTAGGGAGGAGGCAGAGTATGTCAAAATACAACTGTCTTGTATCCTACTTTATTATGCTGAAGACGACATGTTTCGGCCACTGTGGGCCATCTTCAGGCCACAAAAACATATACAGAGGAAAACTATACAGAGTATGATCATAGTATAGGTGCATATTCTAACCTTTCATCGAGATCTCGTTGAAAGTTTACAATATGCACCTATACTATGACCATACTCTATAAAGTTTTCCTCTATATACATTTTTGTGACCTGAAGATGGCCCACAGTGGCCGAAACATGTCGTCGTCAGCATAATAAAGTAGGATACAAGACAGTTGTGTTTTGATGTACCCCATCCCCACCCTGAGTACAAACAGTGATTGCAAAACATGAACATACATGGTACAAAGTCATTTATGTTCTTGATGTGTGCAGGGCTACAAATGGAGTACCTACTGCACTGTGTTGGGTATGAAAAAAATAAATTTTTTGAGTTGCTCTTTATAATGGTATACATATAATTTTTACTTACTTATTACTTTCTTACCACACAGCCTCGTATTCAGTGAGTACTCAGAGCTGTTGTGCATGGATGAAGTGACCAGGGCAAAAGCTGACCCCTCATCTCCATCTTGAGTATAGGTTTAAAATTTGTGAACCCGTACCGCCACTTCTGCATATGTCAGTATGGCTTGGTTTAATTTAGCACAGGGAGAACGTGGTAATGTCTCTCTTCCTTTGAGGAACAGGGGAAACTTAATTCTGAGATGGGAGTTTTTATAGGGCCAAATTTTATTTGGTTTTAGTGATAGGGTTATGATGAAGATGTAGCTAGCAGATTACTCCTGCAGCTTAATATGTCCCTTGGTATGGGCCTGCTGTTTCCAATATTCACAGAGTTTTGACTTCATAAATTAGAGATGGAAAAGGCATACAAAGTATAATGTATAGTTGTTTGGCCATGGTAGTCCAGTAAGAAAGTAAAATTTAGGGTTGTATGTTGATCATATTGGATGCCAATAACAAATATTTGTTACATTTGTGTTGTAGGTTTGTGTGTTTTGTGTCCAAATAGCAATAATTCTTTACTGGCTTTCCCTGGACGGAAAATGGGGCATGTCCAGGTTGTTGACCTAGCCAACACTGAGAGAGCGCCTCTTGACATAGTGGCACATGAAGCAGCTCTTAGTTGCATAGCCCTTAACCTACAAGGAACTCGCCTTGCCACGGCCTCAGAAAAGGTCAGTTTCTGAGTGATTTTTTATCTTTTTTTTTTTAAGCTGTATTTTAGAGATGTTTGTTAACTGCATTTGGGTTGACACCTGGTGGCAGTAGTACAGTACACAGTTACACACAAACAATACACAGAACAACACAATTAATTTGGGAAGAGTGCGGGCCGTGCCCCGTCTTTGCGAGTTGTACCCCGGCATTTGCCTTACAACTGAGGAAAAAGCACGGAAAAACCTCAGTGAGGGTAGCCGAAGAGTGCCAGTTGGAACGTTGAAAACAGAATATACAGAACAGAACATACATAACAATAAGAATACATGAACATAACAATAAAAATGCATAACTTACAAAATTAAACAAAAGCATAAAAAAAAATAAATACACATAAATGAAACAATACAAACACACAGTAAATACAAGTACACATATAATTATCCATCATGTTGAAACAGACCACCCATTACTGTAATCATGCATGGACTAGACATCATGTTGCAAATTTGGTGCAAGACGTTGTCAGTTATGCTTCATTTATTTAATAACACTTTCAGTAGCTCCGATTATATAGTGGCGGATGACAGGATGATAGTGAAGGCAGTGTGGTGGCATTTTGTATGAGGATGTGTTCATGAAGACCTCACATATTTCAAAACTTGCATAATTTAAGACTAATTTTCCTATAGGAATCAAGGTAAGGTAATGGAGTTGCGTTTCACATACCTCACGAATCTGCAACCCTTGTAGCTTTATTTTTGCTTTTAAACAGACTGTTTAATGACAGTATAAATAAATAATGAAAAGTTAATATAATGACAGTTGTATTTATCAGTGTTATAAGCTGCCTGAAAATGTGGGGGAAAATAATCATATTCTGATGACACTGAGGGAATGGGAGTCGCAACGGGCACCTGATTAGGACACACTATCTTAACTTTTTTTTTTTTTTGGTTTCTTTGTTTATACATCAACCAGCAAATGCACTTAATTAAATACAATTTGTGACAAATATTAATCTCTCACATGTTTGGCACTTGAGTGTGTTCCTTGGGGAGCCTCTCAGGTCATAGGAATACTAGCCCAACACGTTAATCTAGGTATCACTGTCATTGGAATGATTAAAATTTTAAAACACGTAAAATTGATATGCATAAAAGTGATATGCATAAAATTACTAAGTTATATTATTGAAACTATGTGATAGCCATTTCACAGTTTTCATGTCACAACACTGTAATTCTGTGTGTACCTAGATTAACATTTTTTTTTTACTTTTGCTGACCATGCATCTCAGTATATTTATCTCAGTAATTAACCAACTTGATGTGCAAAATTTTTGTTTTACAATAATTTTATTTCATGCCTCTACATGTTTCGAGCACATGTGCTCATCATCAGGAGGTCAAAATTGCATTACACAGCCTCTGGTATCATCACACCTGTAGGTGTGCATCAGTTCGGTTAATTATTGAGATAAACTAGATTAACATGTTGGGCATTTAATTCTTTGTTATGAAAGGCTCCCTGAGGAAGGCACCCCAGTCTCAAAACATGTGAGAGATTAATATTTGGCATAAATTGTATTGTATTAAGTGCACATGTTGGTTCATATATTAATTATATGAATATGCACAATATGAATAACATAACATTTTTGGATTCATTCTTGATAACTGACATGTTAAAATTCCACACTGCTGGTGGTCATGTCTATTGTCTAAATACGTGTCTTGTGGAATGTTCTTAACTTTATCTCATTCATTCATTTAGTAGTCTGTCTTACGACAGGTTCAAAGCCTCTTCCAAAGCGAGCTGTCCACACAGCGCGATCTAGAGCTTCCTCCTTCAAATGAGAGTATCCTCTCCTTTCCTTAAGGTCATCCAGTAGCTTCCAACATCTTCTTCTTTGTCTTCCTGTCACTTCAATCCCCACTTTTATCTTTCCTTCAATAACCCATTGTAGAAGGCAGTTTCTACGCAAACTATGACCAATCCAGTTAGCCTTCCATTTACTTATTTCATGTAGGACATTCCTCTGTTACTTGACTGTAAGTAATACTTCTTCATTTCTCACATGATTGGTCCAGCTGACCTTCTCCATCCTTCTCCAGCACCACATTTCAGAACTTTCCAGGTGTTTCTGATCTACTGCCCAAAGCGCCCCAGTTTCAGCACCACATAAAGCTCTATTCCAAATGTAGTATTTTACTAATTTCTTCCTCAACTTCAAGTCCAGTGTGCTAGTAAAATTATCTCATGTAACTATTATTTTTATCATTGACATATGTATGAGCCTGTATGTATTTTATTGAAATTTTATGTATAGTTAAAGATGTGACGTGTACATGTGTTCTGTGTTTTATTTTCTGGCAGGGAACTTTAATTCGAGTATTTGACACATCAACAGGGTCTATGATCAATGAATTACGGAGAGGAGCAAACACAGCAAACATTTACTGGTGAGGATCTGATTTTGTAGAACCTTATGCAGTTTTATTGATTAACTAACCAAGGTTAACAAATTCCATGATTATGGCAGCCACTAAATATTCTGTACACTAAAATCACTGTTTATAGTATGTGGTAGGATCCTGAAAGTTCCCAGATTTCAGTCATACCAAGCTAACCACACTTCCTCTTACAGCAAAGTAAGTGGAATTCACAGTGGTAAAGTATGCATATCTGTTGAGAAAACTAGAACAGTTTGATACCTGTCAGAATGCTTCAGTTGGGCATGGAGAGAAATTGTCTCTCATACTGAATGATTTATGTAGATTAGACTTTTAAACAATCCACTCTGATGGGCACAACCAGTTTAAAAAATTTGAAGGATTCTTAGAGGGTGAGGAATTCAGTGTCGTGCCAGCAGCATCACAGAATGAAGAAAATGTGGGCAAAGTTCACACAATTTTGATGTCAGATCTGTGTGTGACAGTTGAACAGATAGCAGACTGAATGATATTTCATACAGATTGATTCAGAGCATTCTGAAAGATCTGTCAATGTAGCATGTGTGTGTGTGTGTGTGTGTGATGCATTCTGAAGGAGGACCAGTTGGAGATTAGGAAGGTGATTACTGCTGAACTCTGTGAATGATCAGTGCAAAAACAGACCTCTTATTGATGATTATTACCGGACACAAATTTTAGGTGTTGGTCAGTGATTCTAAGATGCAAGATGAGTCCTGAAGTGGCACTAACTAACTAACTGACTGACTGACTGACTGACCGACTGTATGGAGCAGAGTTCTTCTTGAGAAGCTAATTGGTTCTCAGCTAGTCAGGAAATTCCCAGCATTTTATGGTACCTGCAGGTTCAGTGCCACATTCACAAGAGGCTGCTACTGAGCCAGATCAATCCAGACCATGCCCCTTGTCCCATTTTCTGAAGATCCATTTTAATATTATCCTCCCATCTATGCCTGAGTCTTTCAAGTGGTCTCTTTCTCTCAGTTTCCTCCACCAAAACCCTGTATACACCTCTCCCCTATACATGCTATGTGCTCTAACCATTTTTTTTGACAACTTAGGTGTGTGTTGCATCATGTGTTCATTCCTGTTGGTCAAACAGTGAATTTTACATTTCATAGCGAATTTATGAAAAGTTTTAGGGATACCATTTAGTGAAGAAGGCTGAGAATGTGGAGAAACAGTTGGTTCCTTCACCATGACAATGCTCCTTGTCACACCTTCCTCACAGTACAGCAGTTTTTGTGAAGACTCAAAATTATAACCATCCCTCCTTCATTATATTTGCCATTTCTACACCTTGCAATGTGTGCCTGTTCCGTAGACTGAAAATTGGCTCGAAGGACATTGTTTTGGGCCCACAGAAGGAATTGAATAGAATGCAACAGCAGGTCTGACATCTGTACTAAAAAGAAGGGGGTTGGGGAATGTTGGTTTCCAGAGGTGCTTTCAGCAATGGCAGGATGCTGTTAGGAGTGCATATATGCGGAAGGACAGTACTCAAATGTTAACTGTGTTATGTTTTGTGTATATTCTATTCACTGTACATTTTTCTTGAGTGCTGGGTTTGTTATATAATGACATATTTATTTGCAGTATAAATTTCAACCACGACTCCTCATGGCTCTGTGTCTCCAGCGATCATGGAACTGTGCATGTCTTTGCTGTGGAGGACCAAAAACTGAATAGGCAGTCCAGGTACTGGTATACTGTAGCCCACAGAGCAGGTATAAGTTGAGCTTCTCAAGGAAATCTGTTGGAAGATTACAGTTTTATAACATATAACAAATTTGACTGAAATTATTAGTAAATGATAGTTATAATCTGATGGTCATGTGACTAATTGAAGTTGAGAAACAAATGTATGCACTTGTACTCTCACCTAGCAGATTTTTAGGAACTAAATTGTGGTAATGAATTGATGTCAATTCTGCAGATTGGGGGATCTTACAGAGTAGTAGTAACACTCTTTGGGGATTTGTGTTGGCACAGTTGGTTGAGACAGTGATGCAATCCAGAAGGTTGCAGGTTCGATTCCCATTAGGGTTATTGGGATTTTTCACTGACTTAATCCTTCCAGTCACTCTGTGGCCCTGTTGTTGACCCACCCTGTAACAGAAATGAGTACCAGAGATATCTTCAGGGGACAAAGATGGCCAGTGTGTAGGGCTGACAACCTTACCACCTTCATGTTCCTTTTGCCAAGAATTCTGGAGGCTGTACCACCTGGAGCCCTAAGGATGTGTCCAGGCATATAGTAGGATATCTTTACCTTCACTAACATTTGTAGACTTGAAAACAAAGATTTATATCTCTTTTTCATGTAGTAGTTTTATGAGATTTAAGAATAAGGTAAAAAGTTGCTTGTCAGTTAAACTCTTGACTGTTTTTGACATAATGTTGTGTGATTCCTAGAAGACGGTATGCTATTTTCGACTTACCATTTCATTCTGATATAATGATTCAAGTTATCTTGGTTGTTGCTGTACTAATTCATTGGATAGATGATAGATGCTGCACTCTGTTTGAAGAGTTTAGGCCTGCTTTTCACAGACAGTGTTTGAAAATCTTAATGTCTAGCAGAATTTTTGCTATGGTAAAGCATTTGACTGCAATGAGCCATGGGAAAAAGTACTGCTTGCAACAAAAATAGTCAAGATGTTAATAGGCCATGAAAATTCCTGAATTCTCTCTTGGTGACATTCGATATTCTAGTTTAACCTTCCATTACTGTCATCAGAAATGGGGTAGTGTGTGAATGAGTTGCTGAATTTTGAGTCTTAATTAGTTCATCCATTGTATCATAATTCAAAGTTTAGATTTTCATCTTCCAGAGCATAGCAAATGCCTGTGGAAAATTCAGCATTATTCATACAAAAGTCTGCCCAAAGTTAATGATTTTGTTGATGTTCATAGTAATACAGAATGACTTTGTAACATGATACACGGGCTATAGTACTGAATATGTTGGATGCTGCTGACAGGTGAATTATGAAAATGAGTCCATGCAGCGGATCTGTTAGAAGAAAATATACAGAGTTAATGTAGCTTTGTATTTTTTTGTTGCAGCCTTGCATCTGCCACTTTCCTGCCTAAATATTTCAGTTCAAATTGGAGCTTCTGCAAGTTTCAAGTTCCTGGAGGGCCGCAGTGTATGTGTGCCTTCGGAACAGATAACAACTCTGTAATAGGTAAGCCCCAGTTCTTATGGCTTAATCCAGAGTGAATTCATATAAATAAAACCAACTTCATGCACTTTTTATCCTCAGTATCAACCTCTACATGTTTCGGGCATATTTATAGCCCATCATCAGGAGGTAAAGGTAAAGGTAAAGCAGTCTTGTTACAGGCCCAGAGGGGCCCAGAGGGTTCTAGGAAGTTAAGGTTCCCAGATTTCATGACAACGGCACAGGATGGTGGTAGGTTGTCAGCATTGCGCAGCGGCCGCCTTCACCCCCATACTCCTGGTACTCGTTTCTTTTAGAGGCTGAGTCAACCCCAGGGCCATAGTGCGATCGGAAGGATTTTATGTCATTGAAAAATCCACTGACGCCAGCTGGGATTGAACCAGCGACCTTCTGATTTGTAGCACAGCACCTTAACTACTGTGCTGCCGTGGTCCCCCATCACTAGGTACACTGTATTACAACAATTATTACTTGTTATTATTTTTAGTTGACTCTCTGTTGTCCTGGTTGGGTTGGAAACCCAACCAGGACAACAGACAGGCAACTAAAAAGAACAGTAGGTGCCAGTTGTATATATACGGTGTACCTCCTGATGATGGGCTATAAATACGCCCGAAACATGTAGAGGTTGATTGACGAAATATACTGAAGATAAACAGTGCATAAAGTTGGTTTTATTGATATGAATATATTGAGAAGCATGATCAACAAAACATAAAATCCAGAGTGAATTATTTCCACTAGTCTGTCTTTGATTTCTGAAAATATTAACATGTTTGCTGATTGTTGTGTTGTTATTTTCATGGAAACCCCTATTTTACACTTATGTAGGGACCACCACAAATTGAATGTAAATCAAGGAAAGTGTAGAATCCAGGAAATAAAAATTATGCATTCTAAAATAACTGTAGGTTGCCTTATAACAGCATTTTGTCAAGCAATTTAAAATGTTAATGTTTGAACATTAACATTGCAAATACAACACTGTATGTATGTGTCCCATCCTTTGGCATCTTAGGTTAGGGATACCAGTGACACAGTATTATGTTAAAAATGTTGAACATCAAGTTATGGTGACAGCATCTCATTTAAATTGTGGTCTTCTGCAGCTACAACTGGTGCCAATGGGTTAAGTGGTGAGCGTAAAATAGGGTATTTCACAGTACGTTGTTACAGTTAAAATAAAAGAGAAAAATATTCTGTGCTTCATGTGAGGACTAATACATCAGATGTTTCTGTTCAGAGTATAAGGTGAGGTAAATTCAGTCAAAAACACAACTATAAATATATGGTTAAATGATGGTGTTTATTAGCAGCAGAAAACTACACGTTTTGGCATATAGCGGCCATCATCAGGTTTTGACAACTTTCTTGCTATAAGAGTTATATATAATATGTATAAACCACGTGTCGATGTTGAGATCTCATCATCATTATCATTTGTGTGCGTTTGTTAAGCTAAGATTGGTGGGATGTATATTGCGTGAATGGATTTATAGGTAGCTGGGTGTGGATCCTTTGGGTTAGTTAGGTGTAAGATCCACACCCAGCTACCTATAAATCCATTCATGCAATAGACATCCCACTAATCTTAGCTTAACAAGCGCACGCAAATGATAATGATGATGAGATCTCAACATCGACACACAGTTTATGCGTATTACATATAACTCTTATAGCAAGAAAGTTGTCAAAACCTGATGATGGCCGCTATTAGGCCGAAACCTGTAGTTTTCTATTTCTAATAAACACCCTTGTTTAGCCATACATTCATAGTTGTGTTTTTGACTGAATTTACCTCACCTTATAGTTTAAACACACAACGGGGATGGCATACCTCAAAATTATGTTCAGACGTTAGAAGTGCTTTATGTGTGGAAGGTACCAGGTTCATTACATGGCCTGGAGGCTGGCTGCCCCGAGTGAGTGTTGTGTGGTTTCACTCCATCCTTCCAGATGACAGATGCTAAACATTTTAGAAGTGTTTTTCATGTCCATGCACTGATGTTACAAGTTTACGTAAAAATCTGACTAAAGCCTAATTTATGTTAATACCACTTTATTCACACTGATACACTGCTACATGTTTCAGCCCTCAAGGGCCCATCCTCAGGGAATACTTCCTTGAGCAGGGTCAACAAAATATGTGTCCAGACCTAAATATCAGGTTAAAGAGCAGCGTGTTGCATGTTACGTGGCAGTTGTGTGCAATGTAACGTACAAGATGCTGCTCTTTAATCTGATATTTATATCTGGACACGTATTTTGTTGACCGTGCACACATAATGTATCAGTACTCCCTGCGGATGACCCCTTGAGGGCTGAAACATGTAGCAGTGTATCAGTGTGAATAAAGTGGTATTAACATATCTTTGTGCATTTGTTGGATTTTCACGTAATATGTATACTTTTGCTAAACACTTTTAAAACACGTTGGTTATGTACCACCATGTTTAATATTCAGAAATTCTGCATTCTGCCCCTGGAGTGTGTGTTTGTGTTCTGTGTAGTTTGCAGAACAAACAGTGATTATTTCTCTGTACAGCATTAATGGATTAGTTGCATGGTGGAGATTATGTGTACTGTCTGTGTGGTTCTAACTCATTTGTTAAATATAATTCAAGTCATTTCTTGCTTTTAAAGGGTTAATACAGGGTTACTCGAAATGATTGTCGGGATTTTAACAACTTGTCATACACAAAACACCTGAGATAGGAGTATATGTGTTTTTTTTATTTAATAGAACAACACTCCAAGTTTTTGTTACATACCTTTACAGGTGCTCTGTATGTTGTTATTCGAAATGATTGTCAGGGTTTTAACAACTTGTCATACACAACACACTTGAGATAGGAGTATATGTATTTTTTTATTTAATAGAACAAAATATAGAGCACCTATAAGGTACGTAACAAAAACTTGGATTGTTGTTCTATTAAATAAAAAAATACATATACTCCTATCTCAAGTGTATTGTGTATGACAAGTTGTTAAAACCCCGGCAATCATTTTGAATAACCCTGCATATTGCTCAGCACTAGGCATGCTTTGCTGTATATACTGCATGTATTTTCCTATTGGAATAATATGTTACTGTGAATGTAAATTGGAAATTGTTTCCCTTATTGTATGTTATTTGTTAACAGTGATATGTGCAGATGGTAGTTACTACAAATTTATGTTCAACAACAAGGGAGAGTGCGCACGTGATGTGTATGCCCAGTTCCTGGAGATGACAGATGATAAGATGTAGCAGATAAGAGTGTCCAGATGAATAAGCACCATAACAGACCAGAGTGGGACATTCCATTTTCTTCATCCCACCCATCCTGGATGTCCTTTCACTGTTGTCGTGTATGACGAGGGAGAAGTGCAGGTTTGAAAACACACTGGTGAGTCTTCAGCCACTGGTCTGGTGCAGACTGAGATGTGTCAGACAACAGAATTTTTTCCTCTGTGTTGGGTGGTGCAGCTTGAACAAGAAGTTGCTTTTATTACTGAAATGCATTAAGCTTATGTATACAGTGATGTTATTGTGAAATACCAGGTATTTCAAATGAAAAATTTCACCAACATTGAATGAGTTTCATTTTATTCTGTTCGGTGAAGTTGTGATAATGTGATTAGAACTTGTAAGTGTTAATTTTACATTATGAGATGGTTTTTATTTTATTTTATTTCTTTCATGTCTCAACTAACAGCAGTACACGTGTCCAGTTCACTTTCTCACATTAAATTTCCCATGACATTATTATCTGTCATCAAAAATTAGGTACTTCAATTTGGATACACATTGCTGGTAAAACTGTGTAGTTTTTAGTGTACTTTTGTAGTTGCATTACTCAAATACAGAAGTTACATGCGTCACCTTTAGTAAGCTCGCGATGATGATAGTCGTCAAAACTGATCAAAATTCATTGTAACTGATTTTACAAAGGAATCAGTTGCCATTACACAACATGTAATTGAAATATAATGTGAAACTGAAAGGCAGTTAAATTATTTTGGATATATCATTATTATTGAAAAGAATTTTTACATTTACATTCAAATTGCTGTTCTAAAATTTAGGTAGTTCTGTTTTTAGGTAATGCTTTTGTTTATGTTTGGTGATGGACCAATAGTTATTGACAGTGATATGGTGAGTAGTTTAGAATGGTTTGGCATGATATGACTTCTGTTTGTGTATTCCATATTGTAATATGGTGACCAGACTTTGGACACACAAATCTTGGACATTAGAAAGTGTTGTTTGTTCTTAGGTTATTTAATGATGAAGACTGAAAGATGTGATTATCATTCTGAGCAGTAGACTGGGTGATGTGGGGGAAATCGTGGCAAGTAAGAGGCTACCATTTTACAGTGAGGGGCTGGCTGGTGAAGACAGTGAACACATCACAATGTCTGGTACTGGTTGGATTCTGAATATGAAGGAAAGGTGCTGAACATTATGTCTCGTTGCTAAATACGACATACTTAAAAATCACATGGACTGTCAATTCTGTTATTCTCATACATCTGTTAATGTTCATTGTATACAGAAGTGTTTCCAAATTTAATTTGGCCACAAAACCATTTTGCAATGGAAACATTTTTGATAAATTTCTTATATATGAAACTTAAAACATTAGACCACAAGTAAGTAAGAATAATAATGAGTAAATGAATATTAAAGAAGAATGTGAGATCAGCTTGTTTTTTTAATTTGTCATGTTTAGAAATGCAAATCGCATTGTACATACGGAAATTATTTTGTGTGATCTTCATATTTGCACCATGCATCATCAACATACATATATTTTATTGTCCAACTTACATACAATTATATAACATGTAGATACAATTAAAAGTACTTTGAAATATTTTATAATTTTAATTGTATCTACGTGTTATATAATTGTGCATAAGTTGGACAATAAATATTTGTATTTTACATGATGTTTGTAATGATATTTAAGTAGCATATTTTTATATTTAATGGAATTTTCTGACAGAAGACCATTTGGCAGACACTGGTATTCAGTCATTCCAATTTCTTTGGTATAGTCTTGTTACGGTGAAACTTCATCCAGTATGTATTGCACTTTGCACTTTCCAACTACGTATGCTTATGATACATCTATCTGGTTATCGTATTTTGTCAGTGCTCGTACCATTACTCCAGAGTTAAAATCTGGCCACCAGCCCCATATAACAGGGGAATTAGAATTTGCCTTCTTGGACAGTAAAGCATAAATGACGGGAGTGTTATACAAAGGACAATAGGATTCTCTGTAAAAATTTCCTATTGAATATGTATTCACGGTGGTTGTGTATCGGACATTTCACAGGTTTTGGTTTGAGATTGAAAGTTTTGATTGGATATACTGGCTAAGTTGCATAGTTTTACTCTTCCTGGATTAATCGGATGTAACGAAGTCTAGATTCTTATTTGATATGATACCATTTAGTTTGCTAGTTGGATACCAGTGTTTAGGGGGAGCATGCTGTCGTCATCTTTTTTATATGTTGGTAGCTATTTGTCAAACCATATGGAGTTGTGTCCCAGTAGACCAAAATCCTAATATTCACTGCTGTGAGAACTCGAATTTCACTGCATCGGTTCTTGAGATTGTCCATGCTGCTTCCTCCCACACATCTGCTGACTCTTCTTCCACTCTATTTCTAGCCATAGTTCATTGACTGTAAGTAATGTCAGGAGTAGAGCATTTCATGCTGTGTTGTGAAATAACCAAATCAACAAACAACAATAAAATTGTCCAGAATTTAGATGTATTATAATTTGACAGCCTTGGACAGCAGACTGTTCTGGAAATCATATTTGGGATTCCAAAGTACTGTGCAGTGATATTATATTGTTCCAGAAATTACTGCCTATCTGGTCACCCTAAATGAGAGCTCCAGTTAATCAGTAACTTATTATTCCTAATGAAAGCACCATTCGTCTTGTAGTATTGTGTTTGAATGTTATTCAGAATGTGTAATCAAGACCCTGGAAATCCTTTCTTAAATAATAGGTGCTTTCACTGTTTTATGCTTATGATGAATTCCATTTTCTTGTCTGAATAATCTAAATGTTGCCGCTAGAAAGAGAAGCACTTTATGGTGTTGGGCATGCGAATGAGGGTAGAACACTAGTCAGATTGTTCTATTATTTTAGCAATGGTTACTCATAGTTTGGGTCAGTATTACTTGTTCTTTCTAATTATTTTGCCTTAGACAATCATAGACTATAAAAGGATTGGCGAAGTGAAAGTCCACACAGTAAAACCTTGTTAATTCAGAGTAATGGAAAATTGAAATTAATATGCCATCTTAGCATAGGAATTGGTATGACTATGTCAGGACTGTTGGACTGGTAACTTGTGTTAATGTAAAATAGGAATAAATATATTGTATGTTACAAATTTTTAAATTTATGTAAGTTAGTATTGCAGATTTGATTGAAGCTTCAATGCACAATTATCAGAACTTAATATGTCATGTTATATAATTTTTTATCAAAGTATGAATCCATTCTTCTATATCAGGAATTTTTGTATATGTAGAAAACAAACCTCCTTACTGTTCCCACAGCCTTCAAACTCTGTCATTCACATTAGTTTATGGTATGATGGAATCCAATATTGACAATGCTCTAAGAGCTTCTTTCCCAATTGGAAGTAACCAGCTTCTTCTCCTTCTTGTGCCTGGTTCTTGATAGTTTACTCTGCACTCAGTGTAAAGGGTGGCCATTTTTTTCAAGACAGTTATTTTTGTATATTTTAAGATTGTCCACTGTAATGTTGTTTATGAATTTAGATTCATGTTGGTAGTCAACTTGCCCGACACACCAACCTGCTCTTGTACACCATTCTGTCATTATATTAAGCTGGGCACTGTAAACAGTATTCTTTTGTGCACAATGATTCTTTATGTAACACAACCTGTTCAAGTATTGGTGCCATATCTTGTAGCACTTATCAGCAATTCCTGCATCCCCAGGAGAATGTTCACAAGGAATTTTCATTGACACTATGTTGTGTCTGTACTGGAACCTTTGCAGGAAGCCATTTGAACTTCTAAACATGGTTCTCATTTTTAGTGCAATGTTCTCAGTTTTCATGCAGTATGCAGTATCTTCTAAGTGTGAATATTTAGCTGTCTGGAGTTTCTTCCTTTTAAAAATTCCTGCTTCTTCTGAGGCTTGTTTTCTAGTCAGATACCCATCTTTGTATGTGTGATGGCATTCCTGCGGAATTGAATATATCTGATCAATATCTAGCATTGTCTTTCCATTCTATTTCCTTTTACCAATCAATTAAATTAACTTAGTTCTTCCCTTGTACACTTTACTGGTAATCATAAAGAAGCATTTAGCATATTTCACACTACAGGTGACATGATAATCTGTTCTTTGTCAAGCAGGGGAGAAAAAAACAACCTTATTATTGTTTTCGAATAATGTTTGCAATAATTACTCAGTCCTGCTCTGCCTTCCCCAATTACCAGGCAGATAAGAGGGGTAAAGCATGTCTGTGCCACAAAAATGGAGGCTTACTAGATTATTGCAACACATCACACATGCCACAACAAATAAGATTATGTAAAATAAGGATACGATATGATATGTGAGTAGATACAAAGCTGAACATACCAATTGATATATCAGGGTCAGTGATTAAATTATGTAATAATTAAAGAACATACACTGATATTGATTGTATGGGAGGGAATTTGTTACCAAGCAGTTATTATCTGTTTTCATTGCTTAAGCAGACTCTTAATGGTCACAGATTTAAAGGTGATAGTGAGTTCGACAGAGCTGTGACATGGTGGCTGATAACACAAGGCATATACTTCTGTAACAGGAGGTCTGAGAAGTTCGTCAGTTGTGGCATGGATTAGGTGGTAAAGTTGTGGGATAGTTAGAGCAGTTAAATCTGAACTTTTCGTATTAGATCTAAAAGTAAAAACCGCAAAATATGCCTGTCATACAAACCATGAGGCACAAAATAAACATAGTGATGGATGCTTAGGTGATAAAACCAGGCACAACAGCTCATGTACAGTAATTCCACCCCACACCACCTGCAGTAGTGCATGCCTGGCAGTAACATGGGTATTCTTGTTTGATTCCAATAATTTTGAAATTAACCCTGCAATTCTTGTAATAAAACCAACTTGATGCACTAACTTCTCAAATTTATTTTTGGAATAAAACTCTACGTGTTTCAGACAGTTCCTCTGTCCATCATCAGGAGTTTTTCACTGTACACACAGCAATGGTATATGTCATACAGGTTTACTGACAGCCCGCAAGTGAAAAACTCCTGATGATGGACAGAGGAACTGTCCAAAACATGTAGAGTTTTATTCCAAAAATAAATTTGAGAAATTAGTGCATCTAGTTGGTTTTATAATAAGAAATTATCACAATGCACAGTCACCTGAACATCAAATAACCCTGCAATACTTAGTACAGTGACATTAAGAGGCAGTATAAAATTCATCCGGATGAGTGCCCAGTCTCAGACTGATGTTTGCTCAACGTTTGGCAGTCCACTAAGCCCATGACTGACTTAACACCAGAGGGGAAACCAGGAGGAAGGAGGGGAAAGGGGCAGAGGCAGATGTCATGGGGTGAGGTTGGTAGAAATCCATTGTTACACTCTGCATGTGAATGAGTTCATAAAGTTCAGCCACACTCACAATATTTAAAAAATTGCTAAGAGTGCACAAATTATCCAGCAAAGATACTAATTGATTTGCTACTTATTTGTATTTCAGATTCAAATTTTGTAGTATTTGCAGGACTAATTTTATTTTAAATTACAAATTAACCAAATGTCACGTTATTTACATTATAAGGCAAAGTCGTATGCGTTTTATGCAGGGATGAACAATTACTTATGGTTGTATGTGGTGCTAAATTAACATGGTTTTACTGTAGTACTGGAAGTGTGAGGCCTGTTTATAATTCATATAAGTGGTGTACTTCCAGCTGCTGATTATAGGGACTATGTGAGAAGAGAAGTGGCTGACAGCTAAAATAACAGATAATAAGATAAATACAACAAAAAAAGTACATGAGTTAATAAAGCAGCCTCTCCTTCCTGTGTCCTTGAGTTTCCATCACTCTCACTTCTTTGTTCAGTTGAAGTGATACTAATTCAAAACAATTTAAGTCCCAGTTTTGAGATTCAGGATGTTGGACACATTTAAATGCGGAAGAAAAAATTTTTTTGAGTCATTCCGGTTTTTCGGTTTAATCGTATTCATGAACTCTTTACCATGAGGAGCCCCTAAATATGAGGGCATAACCAAAAGTTCCCAGACTGAGTTAATAATGAAATATATGTTTATACTTGTAATTTTACATTATTGGCCCCTTCAAAGTAATTCCCTTATGAGTTTATGCAATCGGTTCAACATAGCTGCCACTGCTAGAAATGCCATTGGGAAATTACATGTGTGACGTTCAACATTTGTTCCTGAATTTTATAAATGTCCTGTAAACAACACTCTTCTAGCTGTGATTTCATTCTCACAAATAAGCAGATGTCACAAGGTCTCAAATTACATGGATAAGGGGAATGGAAGATTAGAGCTGTGCTTTTAGTGGTCAAATTGCTACAGTGACAAACTGACACATTGTTACGGTGAATCAACCATTCCTGATTCTGCCGGATTATTTGGTTGACTTGCAAAATCTCACAGTAGTAATGCTGCTTAATTATTTGGTGTGTAGGAACGAACTATTAAAGAATAATGTCTTCACAGTCAAGAATGATTTCCAACATCCTGTTGATTTCTTTTACGTTTTGTTGACCGTGCATCCTAATATAATGATAGTCTTTTTTTTTTACAACTTGATGCACAAATTCTCTATTTTAATATATTTATTACATTCCTCTACATGTTTCGAGCACTGTTGTGCTCATCTGTAGGAGGATAATTGTATTAACACAGCATCTGGTATCGTCACTCTCTTTGGGTGACTGTTCAGTACACAGGTTACAAGAGTCCTAAATAGATACAGGTATGTAGTCAATAACAACAAATATGTCTAATGATGTTTATTAGAGGATGATAACAACTACATGTTTTGGCCTGTTCCAGCCATCAGGTTTTCATCCGAAAGAGTATTAGTGTTTATAAGATTTATGCGGTTATGTAACAATGGTGAGATCTCATCATCTGTG
>Ga0123352_10003289_pt1 | contig 23280 bp, 21 predicted proteins | sample TergutLab28metaG_FD_89700 | JGI IMG/M metagenome (GOLD analysis project Ga0123352, IMG submission 89700) | Labiotermes labralis P1 segment gut microbial communities from Petit-Saut dam, French Guiana - Lab288 P1 | ecosystem: Host-associated > Arthropoda: Insects > Digestive system > Gut ...
TCCGCTATGCACTTTTGCGGAAAAGCCTTACGTACCTTTGGGTATGTGCGGTTTTCCGCAAAAGCACCTATCGAAAAAACGCTCAAAAATCTAACGAAAGCGAATTATCGAACACACCCTAATAGGATTATTATAACATATTTCCAAATAAAATACCGCCAAACCATTTTTATACCATTATCCCGCTAAGCGGTTGAAATACTTGTGAGGATTTTTGTTGCAGTGCAAGAAAGTGACGACGACACGTACCCAAAGGTACGCTAGGAGGAGCTGACGCAGCAATGCGGCAAAAAGACCACAAGGATTCAACTGATTAGCGGGATAATGGTATTAGTTAAGCGGCATTTTGTCTTTATTAAAAGGCGTTATCCAAATCACTATATTCTCTAATCTTATGTACTAAAGTTTAGTCCGAAGCTAATCAGAAGCGCCTTATCAACTTTTTGCATCAGTGCGACGTCCATACGACAAATTTTTTCTTCAAGCCTTTCTTTATCTATTGTTCTAACTTGTTCCAGCAGGATAACTGAATCTTTTTCAATATTGCATGTTTTGCTTGATATCTCAATATGCGTTGGCAGCTTGGCTTTATTTATCTGTGAGGTTATTGCCGCACAAATTACTGTTGGGCTATAACGGTTTCCAACATCATTTTGTATAATAAGCACAGGCCGAACCCCACCTTGCTCTGAACCTTTTACAGGGCTTAGATCAGCGTAAAACACATCGCCCCTTTTAACAACCATCATATGCGTTGCACCGTCCTGTCACTTCTATAAACTAAAGCGTGCTTTCATGCACACTCATAATCTTGCATCTTTGTATTATATTATTCCATGAGAACCAAAATATATACATTATTGGGAATAAAAGACAATTAAGTTGGTACTTTGAAAAGCAAAAACTTTTATTGAATATTTTTTCGATTTATGTCAAAAAATACTTTCATAATTGGATTAATACTTTGAGGTGCTTATTTGGAAACTCTTAAAAATATAAACAAGGATTTAAATACAAATATTGAAAATATTGAGGCCGCTTTTGAAAATTGCGGTGATTTTGTTAAACGGAAATTTGCTGTTGGGAAATATAAGGAGCTCTGGCTTTATGTCGCATATTTTGACATGATGGCGAACAATAATTTCATTGATGACAACGTCATGAAAAGGCTTATAACAAGTATAAGACTAACCCCTCCGACAATGAATGAATTTAACGATGATATATTTGAAGGGCTAAAAGACGGAGGAATTTCGGCTTCAGACATGAAGGAAGAAGTAAACCTTGAGGCAGCAATCAACAGTATCTTATCAGGTGATACTGCCCTTTTCATTGATGGGTCTGACAAAGCAATAATAATTGCTTCAAGAGGATTCCCAAGCCGCGGGGTTCCAAGTTCTGAAAGTGAAGTAGTAATAAGAGGTGCTCGAGATGCGTTTTCTGAGGTGTTCCGTATTAATACGACGCTTATTCGTCGGCGTATTAATGATACACGCCTTAAGCTTGAGCAATCGCAAGTAGGCAAACGAACGAAAACTGCTGTAGGTCTTATGTACATGGATGACCTTGTACGCCCAAATATACTTGAAGAAACTCAAAAGCGCATTAAAAATATAAATATTGATGCAGTTTTAGACAGCGGCTATATTGAACAGCTAATAGAAAAAAGCTGGGCTTCACCATTTCCACAAGCTCAGGCAACCGAAAGACCCGATAAAGTCGCCTCGGCTATACTTGAAGGCCGAATTGCAATTGTTGTAGATAATACACCGTTTGTTCTTATCGTTCCGGCGACTCTTGATACATTTTTTCAGTCACCTGATGACTATTATCAAAGATTTGAACTTGCATCACTTTTGCGGATTTTGCGATTTTTAGCGGGGTTCTTAGCACTTACTGCCTCAGGGCTTTATATTGCGACGGCTGTTTTTCATCCATCTATGTTACCGACTTCACTTATGCTTAAAATGGCATCCGCAAGAATGAATGTGCCTTTTCCTGTTGTGGTTGAAATACTTATAATGGAAGCCGCATTTGAGCTTTTAAAAGAGGCAGGAATACGACTTCCCGCACCAATTGGCAGCACTATTGGTATAGTTGGCGGGCTTATAGTTGGACAAGCAGCAGTTGAAGCAGGAATTGTCAGCCCTATCGCAGTTATAGTCGTTGCATTCGGGGGTATTTGCAGCTTTGTTCTTCCGAGCATATCACTTGTAAACGCATTTAGAATGTTAAAATTTGTGCTTATATTCCTGTCTGCTGCTTTTGGGTTTGTCGGTTTTTGGATAGGAATTATTTTAACATCAATTCACTTAGCATCACTTAAAAGTTTTGGCATTCCATACATGTTTCCATTTGTTTCAGGCGAAGTAAACGGTTATTCTGATTTTAAAGACTCTATTTTCAGAGCACCGCTTTTTAAAATGCGAAAAAGACCGATTTTTTGTAATCCCGATTCGGTGAACAGGCAGGGAGGGGATGAAAAATAATGATATTTGTAAATGACAAAATATCCATTAGGCAGCTGCAAATACTTCTGATCCTAAATATATTTGGAACCGGAGTGCTTACTTTACCACGAAGGGCGACTCTGTATGCCAATCAAGATGGGTGGATATCCGTTTTAATTGCCGTTTTATGTGCTGCATTGTTATCTCTTATAGTAACAACTATCGCAAACAAATTCCCGAGCGACAGCTTTTATAAATATTGCGGCGATTTGCTTTCCCGACCTGTTGCGTTTGTTTTAGCAATGGGATTTGTGTTCAAGCTTATTATAAACCTTGCACTTGAACTTCGTTTTTTTGGAGAAGTTGTCCGCCAAACCCTTTTAGAAACAACACCTTTTTGGGCAATCGCTCTTTTAATATTAGCTATTGGCGGTTACGCCGCAAGCAAAGGATATGAAACACGTGCAAGACTTGGAGAAATGCTCTTTCTTCTTGTGTTTCTTCCAATTATATTTGTGTTTGTTGTTGCAAGCTTTAAAACGGACGTACAAAACGTTATGCCTGTTCTTCAAACACCGGTAGACGGTTTGCTTAGAGGAGCTTTCTATTCAGGTATGTCATTTAGAGGAATTGAACTTTGCCTTTTGGCATTCCCGTTTCTTAGCAGTCCAAACAACGCTAGAAAGGGAGTTTTCTTTGCCGTTTTAGCTATCGGAATTTTAATGGCAATTGTAGCGTTTTTAACAATAGCAGCGTTTGGTCCGGCTGACACTGAAATTCAGCTTTTTCCAATGCTTCAAATGATGGATCATGTTGAAGTTCCAGGTTCACTTCTTGAGCGTCAAAAGGCATTTATTATGAGTTTCTGGATTATATCTGCGTTTTTTATAGTTAATGCGTATTTGTTCTTTTCATCGCTTCTTATGAAATCAACGTTTAAAAAAGGGACACACTCCAACTATATTCTACTTTGCGCCGCAGCAGTTTTCGCTGTTTCGCTTTTTGTAAAAACGCTTAGTGATGCTGAAAGATATATGGAGCTTATGTTTGTTACGTTTGACTTGTTTTACCTAGCGGCTCTGCCTATTTTGCTGCTGACCGTTAGTTCGTTCAAAAAGTTGTTAAATGGAGGAAATAGGGGGAGCAAAAATGGCTAAGAAAATATTGAGATTTGCGCATCTTCTTGTCATATTAACACCTCTGCTTTTGTCCGCCTGTTGGGATAAAGTCGAGTTGGAAGAACGTGCCTATGTCATATCAATCGGTATTGACAAGTACGAAGCCAATGAAAAAAAGGATGAAGACAAAAAAGACAGCGGCAAAGACAAGAAAAGTGATGAAAAAAAGGGCACGAATGAGCTTGATAGTGAAAAAGATCATGATAATATATTCTTAGTGTCAATGTCACTGCCTGATCTATCTTCAACAGGAAAAGACAGTGGAAACGAAGATGTTAAATCAGCAGTCGGCAAAACTATCCATTCCGCAATTGGAAGTACCGATGGGTTTTCAGGGAAAAAACTTTACTTTGGTCATACAAAACTTATCGTTATAAATGAAGAAATTTTAAAAGATGAAAAGCTTCTCCGTGAAACACTTGATGCTTTCGAGCGCAACGACCAAGTAAGCGGGCGGGCGATTGTATTAAGCTCGGAAAGTAAGGCAGAGAAAATACTTGAAACTAACCCTCCTTCAGAATCAATGGTAGGAATGTTTGTTTCGTCTTTTTACCGAAGCGGACATAACACAGCAGGCGCATCATTTAAACAGGACTTAACCGGAATTGTAAGAGAGCTTCGTGCAAAGGGAAGCACAATTATCCCTAAAATAGAGCTAAAAGGCAAAGAGCTTGAAATAGGCGGCGGTGCTTTAATTTCAGAAACCAAGCTAAACCGATGGTTAACAGAAGATGAAATGAGAGGTTATTTATGGAGCAAAAAAGGTAAGGCTTCCGGAACTGTAATTGAAATCGAAAAAGATGGAACGTTTTTACCGCTTAAAGTCAGTAAACACAAAAGTAATACATTTTTTTCAAAAACAGGAGATACAATCATTTGTCAAACTGATATTAAAATTGATGGTGTATTAGAAAGCTTTATCTTTGGAGAAAATCCTCCGGATTTGAAAAATCTCGCCAAGAAGTATGAAAGCGTTATTTTAAGCGAAATAGCCAACGCAGATGAGAATATTAATTTACTTGAATTTGAATTTCTTGATGAAATGAAAAAGACAAGCAGCCATCTATATAACGATTATATAAATGGTGAAAAAGATATTGAAGTTGCTTGGAATGTAGATGTTAGAATTGTTAGAACAGGTAACTTAATAAACAGCAAGAGCATTAGACCTGTCCGCTAACCTGCTTTCGCCAGATTTTCGAGCGTTTTTTTGTCGGTCGAGAAAGTGGATTCCGTGCGAACCCAAAGGTTCGTGCGGGTTCCACTGACGAAGATCCGACGAAAAATAAGCCGGAATGATGGCGGAATGAGGTTAGCGGACAGGTCTATTATCAACCACCTTACGAAACCGCCGAGGCAAGCATAAACCAAACATAAACAAAAATTATAGCGAAAAACGAAGTTAACAGCTTAATTTTCCCTTTTCTAAGTTCTGCCGCTGTGGGCTCTTTTGACATATTTACGTCTTGAGGGGCAGACTGTGAAGATGTGCCATTGTTTGAAATTTTAACATTTTTAAAACTCTTAAGGCTTTTATTATAAGCAGTTTGCGCCCATAAAATCAATATTAATACAGGCAAAAAAATTACAAACATAGCTATCCAATAAACAACAAGCTCAGAAGGATCGGGTGCTTCTGCTATAGCTGTCTCTGCAAAATCAAGATTTGAAATAAAAGCCGCAAGAGTCACTTGCATAAAGTTGAATAAAAAATGTGCAAGAATTGCTGTAATGATCGAACCTGTTATATAAACCAAGTAAAATAGAACAATTCCAAGGAAAAATGCATATGGAAATTGTTGAAGATTTAAATGAATAATCCCAAAGAACAAGCCATTTACTAGAGCAGCTATCCATAACGGACTGCGCCTATATTCTGACTGTACAATACCACGAGTAGGAAGCTCTTCAAATATAGCAGGAAATACACATACAACTATAACTGTTGCAAAATATGAAATATCATTAAAAACATTTACCATGTCGGCTACTGCGTTTTGAAAAAAAATCGCAGTGAAACCTGACAATGCCATTGCAACAGGCTGTGCAGCAATTACAACGAGCAAAGTTAAAAATATATTTATGGCATTTATCTTTTCAAATGGAAAGAGCTCCGCAAATCTATTTCTGTTTAAAATGGCATAAAAAACAACAGGAGGGAAAAATACAACAACTTGGGTAATTGCAACGAAGACAAGCATACCGGATGGTGGAAACAATTCAATGCGCCTGACTATATTAATTAAAGCTCCCATGGCAATAATTTGATAAATCAGAGCACCTAGCATGAAAAAATTTCCGCGTATTGCACTTCGCATTTTATATCCTCCTAAATAGACCGCCCGCTAGCATCATATTCATTATGTAGCGTCGTCCTTTTGCCCATCAATAATATTTTCATCATTTTCCTTTGGTTCAACACTTGGTTCAATACTTTCAAGGCTGACTTTATCATATCTGGAATCTATTATGTGGTAAGCAGCATTTTTTAAAACAGCAAACAACGGTACACCAAAGAACATGCCCGGAAGCCCCCATAATCCGCCGCCAACAAATATCGCAAATATTACACCAAGCTGACTTAATCCGGTAGAATCTCCCAGAATTTTCGGTCCGATTATTATCCCGTCAATTTGCTGCAAAATCAATATTGCTAAAGCTACCCAAAGAAACTGCATTGACATAGGATCGTTTAAAAACACTATGATTATAACAGGCACAGCCCCAATAAACGGTCCAATAAACGGGATCATGTTAGTAACACCGATTATCGCGCTTAAAAGAGCGGGGTATGGAAAATTAAATACGATGCATATGTAGTAGAATATTACACCTACTACGATAGACTCGACTGATTTTCCAACAAAGAAATTTTCAAATATTTTACTTGAGCTTTTTAAAACATCAACAATTCTTTCTGCTCGGCGTTTTTTAAATGAAGCAAAAAGAAACTTTTTGCCTACTCTTGAAAAATTCTCTTTTTCAAGCAGCATATAGATCGAAACAACAAGACCCATTATAATTTGGAAAGTGCTGAACAAAAAGCTAAAAACACCCGAAAATATCGCTGTAATTATTGTTGGCGCAGATGCAAACATATACATAACAGGCTCTAACACCATTTCAATTAAATCTGCAGGCGAATATTCAGTTCTAAGCAGACCGTTTATCGTTCTTGTAATGCTGTCGAGCCAATAACCATCATCTACAATATCGTAATATGCTCTTTCAATGTTTGCAATATTGACTTCAAAAGTTAGCCAAAGGTTTTCAGTGCTTTGAGTCAATTGAGGTATCAAAACGACAATCAAGTATGTTAAACCGCCTAGAAGAAGAATATACGAAATAAGAACGCTTAATCCCCGGGCAAGTTTTTTTCTAACTGTAAAAAAGTTCAGCTTGCCAAATATTTTCTCTATCCGTCTAACAGGAACATTAACGAAAAACGCAATAATGAAGCCATAAATAAAAGGCATCAATATTCTAAAACCAGCAGCTAAAAAGGACATGATGTTATAAACAACATGCCCTAAAGAATTAAGAAACATATAAATTATTATCGAAATTACAACAATAGCAAGTATGTAGGCACTTACTTCCAAATAATTTTTGTTTGGTCTAAACTTTTTAATTTGGATCACCTCATTGCAATTGTCATCAAATCTTTAGATAGTGACAACACTCCCTAATACTTTAGCTTCTCAGAAAACCAATCAACAAGCGAATCAACGGGGATACGCTCCTGCTCCATGCTATCTCTGTATCTTACGGTTACAGCATTATCTTCTACTGTTTCAAAATCAGCAGTAATACAAAACGGCGTACCTATTTCATCTTGACGACGATAACGTTTGCCAATTGCGCCTGTGTCGTCATATTCGCATGTAAAATGTTTATTGAGGATGTTAAGAATTTTTTCAGCCTCTTCTGATAATTTTTTAGAAAGAGGGAGAACCGCTATTTTAACAGGAGCAAGCGCATGATGAAACCTTAACACTGTGCGGCTTGTTCCATCCGGCAACTCTTCCTCATCATAAGCACCGCATAAAAACGCAAGAGCCAATCTATCAACGCCGACCGATGGTTCGATACAATACGGCACAAATTTTTCATTAGTCGTCGGGTCAAAATACGTCATGTCTTGACCGGACTCGTTTTGATGGCACATAAGATCATAATCAGTTCGGTTCGCTATACCCCAAAGTTCACCCCAGCCAAAAGGAAACAGAAATTCAATATCAGTTGTTGCTTTGCTGTAATGGGACAATTCATCCTCATCATGATCTCTAACTCTTGTATTTTCAGAGTCCAAACCTAAGCACTTAAGCCAGTCAATGCAGAACTTACGCCAAAAGCTGAACCATTCCTCGTCCGTTCCCGGAGTACAGAAAAATTCAAGTTCCATCTGCTCAAACTCTCTTGTTCTAAATATAAAGTTACGCGGCGTTATTTCGTTTCTAAATGATTTCCCTATTTGGGCAATTCCAAACGGGATTTTTTTACGAGATGTCCGCTGCACATTTCTAAAATTCACAAATATCCCCTGAGCTGTTTCAGGTCGCAAATATATTTGGTTTTTGCTGTCTTCGGTTACGCCTGCGTGGGTTTTAAACATTAAATTGAACTGACGGATTTCTGTAAAATCTTTTTTACCGCAGCTCGGGCAGACGATATCCTTTTCGGTAATATATGCTTGCATTTCTTCATTTGACATACCTTCTGCTTTTTCGCCTGTGTTATGTTTTGCAATGTATTCTTCGATAAGGTGATCAGCACGGAAGCGCTCTTTGCACGATTTACAGTCCATAAGCGGATCTGAAAAGCCTCCTACATGACCTGATGCAACCCAAACTTGGCTATTCATAAGAATTGAACAGTCAACCCCAACATTGTGAGCAGATTCCTGAACAAATTTTTTCCACCAAGCCTTTTTGATATTATTTTTAAGCTCAACCCCAAGAGGACCATAATCCCATGTATTAGCGAGCCCGCCATAAATTTCAGAGCCTTGATAAGCAAATCCCCTGCTTTTTGCAAGAGCGACTATCTTTTCCATTGTTTTTTCCAAGCGATTACCCCCAAGCGGTTTCTAAACTTCCATAATAATAGGCAAAATCATAGGACTGCGCTTCGTTTTTTGCCATAAAAATTCTTTTAGCGCATCTCTAACAATATTTTTCATATAAGTCCATTCAAGATTATTTCGCTCTTCACAGCGGCGAAGTGCCTTGTTTACAACATCCCTCGCCTCTCCCATAAGGTCTTCAGATTCCCGAACATAAACAAATCCTCGTGATATAATATCCGGACCGGCAATTACAAGCCCGCTTTCACGTTCAACCGACATTACTATAATCATAAGCCCATCCTGTGAAAGATGCCTTCTGTCTCTTAAAACTATATTTCCAACATCACCAACGCCAAGACCATCAACAAATACATGCCCCGATGTTACCGAACCATTTGTTTTTGCCGCATCTTTTGTAAGTTCAAGAACCTCGCCGTTGTTCATTACGAATATATCTTCCTTTTTCATACCTAAAGAAATGGCAAGTTCTTTATGCGTTTTAAGATGCCTAAATTCACCGTGAATCGGCATTAAAAACTTTGGCTTAACAAGGGCATGTAAAAGCTTTATTTCCTCTTGCTTTGCATGACCTGAAACATGCACTTCCATAAGCCCTTCATATATTACATCTGCGCCTTTTCGCATTAAGTCATTTATTACTTTAAATATTGTTTTTTCATTGCCGGGAATTGGCGATGCCGAAATTACTATTTTATCTCCCGGACGTATCTCTACTTGTTTATGCTCCGAAGCTGCTATTCGTGAAAGTGCAGACATAGGCTCGCCTTGGCTTCCCGTAGTAATTATAACTATTTCTTTATCAGTATAGTTCTTAATTTGCGAAGGTTCGATCATTATCTTTTCAGCAACATCAAGATATCCAAGTTCTTGCGCTACGCGAACAGTGTTTAACATACTCCGCCCTATAACACAAACTTTACGGTTGTGGCGGATTGCACAATTTATAACTTGTTGGATTCTGTGGATATTAGATGAAAAAGTCGCTATCATAATACGTTGATTACGGCTTGAATCAAAAATATCCTCAAATATTGCGCCAACCGCACTTTCAGATGTTGTATAGCCCTTTTGTTCAACATTTGTGCTCTCGCAAAGAAGAAGCTGAACTCCGGCTTTTCCAAGTTCTGCAAAGCGCTGCAAGTCAATTGCACTGCCTTTTATGGGAGTGTAGTCAACTTTAAAATCGCCTGTGTGTATTATCGTGCCAACAGGCGTTTTTATCGCAAGTGCCGCAGAATCTGCAATGCTATGAGTAATTCCTATAAATTCCACTGAAAAACAGCCACAGGTTTTAACAACATCACCAATAGCCACACAGCGGCTGTCAGCTGTTATACCGTGTTCTTTTAATTTATTTTCAACGAGCCCAAGTGTAAGCCTTGTCGCAAAAATCGGCGCGGAAACTTCACGCAAAAGGTATGGAATAGACCCTATATGGTCTTCATGTCCATGTGTTAAAAATATGCCTCGGATTTTTTCTTTATTTTTCACAAGATAAGTAAAATCAGGAATAACAAGGTCAATCCCGAGCATATCATCATTAGGGAATGCAACCCCGCAATCTACAATTATTATATCGTTTGCATATTCAAAAACGGTTATATTTTTTCCTATTTCTTGAAGACCGCCTAAGCTGAAAATCTTCAATTTGTTTTTCTTTGATGCCAAAAACTCAACTCCAGTTTATTATTTCGCCTCTTCCGTAGCGTAAGAAACATAAATCATGAGACTTTGTTAGAATTTTGTCTACGACAAAAACAATGCTGAACTGTTCACAAGGTACAGGTGCTCAGTTCAAAACGCATCGCCCGGCTTCTTCCGGGTTCTCTTCAGAATTTTCGTCTATAGCGAAAACGATGCTGAACTGCTCACAAGGTGCGTGTGCTCAGTTCAAAACACATCGCCCGGTTTCTTCCGGGTTCTCTTCAGAATTTTCGCCTATAGCGAAAACGATGCTGAACTGCTCACAAGGTGCGTGTGCTCAGTTCAAAACACATCGCCCGGTTTCTTCCGGGTTCTCTCATGACAAATAGGCGCAGCGAATGCGCCTTTTAAATCCTTATAAATTTATCTACATTTCGATATCATATTCATCGCTTGAAGAAAAGAGAGCAGCTACTTTTTCAAATTCCTCATCATCTTCAATTATTCCATAGAAAACTTCATCATTTTCTGAAGACATTTCCTTTAAAATATCCGCCTCAGGCTCATCCTCTTCGTCATCTTCGATGTCTATAACTAAAATATAATTTGCCCCATCCACTTCACAAGCATCAATTACGATAAACTTCTTTTCATTACCATTTTCATCTTCTGCAATTATTATCTCATCTTCAAAGTCATCATTTTCAAACTCGTCAAAATCTTTTTCAAAATCGCTCATAATCTATTTACTCCCCTTGTTAATTACGTATCTACGTATTATTTTTTATCAAATACAGCAGGATTAGCCTGCATAAATCCTTGAAGTATAAGAGTTGCAGCCATTTTATCAATGACTTCATCTTTTTCCTTTCGGGATAAATCAGTTAAAACTCTAAGTGCTCCTTTAGTGCTAAGACGCTCGTCCCAAAGGACTACATCAACCTTTTTAATATTGCGTTCAATCCGCTCTTTAAACTCAATAGTTTTTTTACATCGTTCGCCTTCTGTGTTGTTAAAATTTTTAGGATAGCCAAGGACAATAACGCTGATATCGTGCATACTAACAAGCTCTTTTATTCTTGCAATACTTTTTTTAATGCTTACCTCATTATCCCTATGAATTGTTTCCACAGGCTGAGCAGTAATCCCTAAAGGATCACTGATTGCAACACCAACAGTCTTCGAGCCGTAGTCAAGTGCCATAACACGCATAAAATTTCCTCAGTTAAGACCCCTAATATAATATTTGATAATTTCTTCAAGAAGCTCGTCTCTTTCGAGCTTGCCTATCATACTTCTTGCATTTTTATGACTAGTGATGTATGTAGGATCTCCGGACAAGATGTAACCCACTATTTGATTAATAGGATTATAGCCCTTTTCATTAAGCGCATCATAAACACAAGTGATTATTTCACGCACTTCAGGCTTAGGCATTTTCTCAAAATCTGTAAAACGCTGTGTTTGTGACAAATTATTGTTTCCCATAAAATTAGCTCCTACCTAAATCAAATTAATTATTTCACAGTATATAATAATATAAATAACTTTATAATGCAAACTAAATCTTTTGAAAAGCATTCAAAGCAACTTAATAAACCAATTACAATACTGTCGGTTTAATTACATTTATTAAGTTTTCGCATGATTTAGTTGATACTTTAATATAATTAGTAGTATAACCTACATAAGATTTGCCGTCAATCTCTTTGAAATCGCAATTTAACTTGGCATCCGTCTCGTCACTTAAAGATAAAGCTTCATATAGGACGTCCATCTCTTTACCTATAAACTTTTCCCTAAATTGAATTGAAAGCCTATCGCTTAAAATTGATATTTTACGATTTCGCTCCTCTTTTATAGCTTTTGGCACTTGATTGTCATAATTAGCGGCTTTTGTACCTTTTCTTGGGGAATAGGGAAACCCATGTATCTTGCTAAACCCTATATGTTCAAGGAATTCATAACTTTCGAGAAAATCGTCTTCTGTCTCGCCCGGGAATCCCGAAATTATGTCTGTTGTAAGCGCAGCGTTCTCAAATGCATCCCTTAGTAATAAAACAGATTGCAAGTATTGTTCTCGGCTATAACGCCTGCCCATCGCATTAAGAGTTTTGTTACATCCGCTTTGAAGCGACATATGAAAATGATCACATACCTTTGGCAGGTTAGCTAATGCATTTACAAACTTTGAATCGACTACCACAGGGTCTATAGAGCTCAATCGAATACGCTCTATTCCGTCCACATCATGAATATATTTAATCAGCTCTAATAAATCAATATTAGTCAAATCTTTCCCATATGACGCAACATGTATACCGGCAAGAACTATCTCTTTGAATCCATTCTTCTCAAGCTGCCTAGCTTCATTAACAGCATCATCCGGCTGCCTGCTTCTTACGTTTCCCCTTGCATATGGAATTATACAATAAGTACAAAATCTATCACAGCCATCTTGAACTTTTAAAAACGCACGAGTTTTACCTTCAAAGCTTGAAACTGAAAAATATTCAAACGCTTCATCGTTTTGAATGTCTGTAACATAGTTTAAAGCAGATATGCCCGGCTTATAGCCTTCAACGATATCAACTATATTCTTTCGATCTTTTGTGCCAATTACAATATCAACATCTTCAATTTCCTTAATTTCATCTGCGGCAACTTGAGCATAACAACCCATAACAACGACAATTCCGTTTGGGTTAATCTTTTTACAGCGGCGCAATGCCTGGCGTGATTTTTTATCACTTAAATTTGTCACCGTGCAAGTATTGATAATGTAGATATCTGAAAAGCTGTCAAAATCCGATGTTTCATATCCACGATCAATAAACAGCTTTACTATTGCTTCTGTGTCATACGTGTTGACTTTACAGCCTAGAGTATATGTTGCTAGGGTTTTCATAAGCTTGTCCTTTTCTTGTGATACATCAACAATCTCCTTGGTTAAGCAAGTGCCTATCAACTTTTTCTTGCGCATCTGTCGCTGAAATAGGCTTAATAATAAAATCTGTAACTCCGGCCGCCATTGACTTAACCATATATTCTTTTGTCGCATTGCTCGTCAAATATATAATAGGCACAGTATGTTTCATTTCACGAATTTTTTTCGCAAATTCGCATCCGTCCATACCCGGCATGTCGTCATTTAAGATAAATAAATTTGGTCTGGCAATTTTAAGATAAATAAGCGCCGATTCTTTTGAAGCTATACATGTTACTTTGTTTTCGTTGTTTTCCAGTATTCTTTTTAAATTTTGAAGGAAAATTACTGTATCGTCTATTACCAATATATTTTTTTTGGATGGGTCTGTTTTAAATGGAAGAAACTCACTTATCCCCATTATATTAATTGGAACGTTCTGTTGTATTTCAGAAACAAGCATAGTTAATGATGCAAAAAAGTAGTCAACAAACGCCTCTAATTTTTCATGTCTTACATTATCTATATTACAGCTGGTTTTAATTTGGTCCTGATATTCTTCAAGCAGATCATCTGCATGAATTTGTGCAAGAGAATTCCCTATAGATTCTAATTTATGCAAAACAGACGCATAATCCTTTGATTTAAGGACATTTTTCAGTCTCCGCTCTTGCTTAGGGATATCTGATGTAAAAACGTTCAGAAGTCCAATAAAGTCAGGCAAATTTTCATCATCTATTTGCTTTATTTTTTCAGCAGATAATTCAGTAACTGAAAGAATCTTCTTTCTAAGTTCTTCGGGTTCAAGCAGCGCAGCTTCTCCGCCTTCTATTTCCGGCTCTTGCCTCTCTAAAACATTTTGAATGTCATCATAGAGTATCGACAAAGAAGCCATAAAGAAATTAACAAAGGTAACTAGCTTTTCATGGCGGATACCTTCTATATTTTGATTTAGACCTACTTGCTTTTGGCAATTTTTAGCTAATCCATCTGCATGTATTCGTGAAAGAGCGTTCCCTATAGACGTAAGCCATTGCAACACAGAGGCGTACTCCTTTGCTTGCATTGCAACCTTTAGCCTTTCTTTCTGAGCTGGGAATATTTCAAGAAAAGTGCTTAAAGACTCTGTATAATTATATAGCTGATCTTCGGTCATTTCCGATATTTTTTCAACATTCAGGTCTGAAATGTCAAGAAGCTTTTTTTTGTCTGATATTCTAACAAGCATCTCTTCTTTTCCTGAAACTGCTTTTTTCTTATCCATATGCGACTTCTTCCTTTTCCCAAGATTTCAGAAATTTAAAGCATTCATTTTTAGAGAGTATCAACTTACATTGTATACGGCGGGATTGTTGAAACTATATAATATCAAAAATTTATGATAATTTCAACTCAATTATTGTAGTAATTTCAATAAAATATTTAGAACCATGAATTAATATATCAAAAATTTGCCGTTACTAATTATCAATTTTAAATTCAAGGCAAGCATGAATATACAATTTTAACCATAAAAATTTCAGTCTTAAAACTAGAAAAATGGCATAAACTAAAGCATATCTTACAATTAAACTATTGCCTACACGCTCTTACACAGCAAAAAACGAAAAAAAAGAAATACTATTGCATTTTTGTTACAGTCATGATATACTTTCACAAATACATATCTGGGCATGTATCCGAAATGCTTTTGGGGGAAAGATGTTCAAGCAAATCAGTGCCAATAATTGGCAAGTGAGTTGAAAAATTATGTATTTAATGCAACAAAACTATCAAAATTAATTTAGGAGGATGATTTAAAGTATGAAAAAGAACATTTTGAAAGTAATAGCATTAATGTTAGTATCAGCATTTGTACTAGCTGCATGCGGTAACGGCGGAGGAAATGAGGGAAATGTAACACCGCCAACAGTAAACAACGAAGGTGGCAATCAAGGCGGCGACACGCCAGGAACTCCACCAACAGAAACAACAAGAACACACCTTAACTGGGCACTTGGAGCAATGCCTCCTTCGCTTGACTCAACAATGGCACTTGATATGCCTGGGTCACAAGTAGGTAAACTAATTCACCAAACGCTTTTTACTCATGACCATAACATGGAAGTAGTAGGATTACTTGCTACTGATTGGGAATTTATTGATGCTCAAACTTTAAGAGTTTGGATCAGAGAAGGCGTTAGATTCCACGATGGTTCACCTCTTACAGCAGAGGATGTAGCTTGGTCTCTTGAAAGAGCCGGTCGCTCTCCTCATGTTGCTATGGTAGCAAACATGATCGATTCTGTTACTGTTGAGGATGAATATCAAGTCCTTATAGAACTTGAAATTCCTTTTGCGGCTATTTTGTCTAACTTAGCGCATACTTCTACTAGTATCAAAAACAGAGCAGCAATTGAAAGCGTTGGAGAAGAAGTTCATCAATTCGCTCCTGTAGGTCTTGGTCCTTTCAGAGTTACTGAATACGTATCAGGCGACAGAATTGAATTAGTAAGATTTGATGATTTCTGGGGTACTGCTCCGGTTCTTGAATCTATCACAGTAAGAGCTATTCCTGACGGAAGCATGAGAGCAATTGAGCTTGAAACAGGCAATATTGACCTTGCATACGGAATTCTACCTGCAGACTTTAACAGACTGCGTAATGATCCAAGCGTTAACGTTATGAGCACTTTCGGATGGCAAGCAGACTTTATCGGCTTTAACCTTAACAGAGCTCCTTTCGACGATGTAAGAGTTCGTCAAGCTATTCTTTACGCTATTGATGAAGAGGCAATGGTTGAAGCAGCATTGCAAGGAACTTCTGCTCCTGTAAACGGTCCTTTATCTGATTTAGTTTGGGGTTCAATCTCTGCTGAACTTCCGGGACGTCCGTTTAATCCTGAAAGAGCAAGAGAACTTCTTGCAGAAGCTGGTCTTGCTGATGGTTTCAGCACTTCTATCTGGACTAACCAAAATGAAGTAAGAATCGACATGGCTACAATTCTTCAATCTGATCTTGCAATGGTAGGAATTGATGTTGATATTGAAATTATTGAGTGGGGCGCATATCTTGAATTAACAGCAGCAGGCGAACATGATATGTTCATCCTTGGTTGGGTTGCTTCAACAGGCGATGCTGACTACGGCTTGTTCCCAACTCACCACTCTTCTGCTCATGGTGCTACAGGTAACCGTTCATTCTTCGCTAACGCTGAAGTTGACAGACTTCTTGAAGAAGGAAGAGCGGAAATCGACCCACAAAGACGTCTTGAAATTTATGCAGAAGCGCAAAGAATAATCTTTGAAGAAGCACCGATGTTCTACACTCATCAATCTGAAACCTTGATAGGCACGTCACCTGATCTTCGTGGACTTCAATTGCGCCCAAATCTTCATCACACTCTTACTACTATTTTCTTTGAATAATAGTGTTTTTGATGATGAGTTTGGAAAAGTATTGTATAACTTGAATCTGAAGATGAAATTTTAAATTCTACAATGATTCATCTAAAAAAATCGATCCGGAAGCGGCGCCTTTTGCGCCGCTTCTATGGATAAAAAAACAATAGACCTATCTGTTAACCTGTTTTCGTTGGATTTTTGAGCGTTTTTCGTCCGGCAAAGACGACGGAATGAGGTTAACAGATAGGTCTAATACACAAAAGGGGTGAAGTTTGAGTGCATAAATACATTTTGAAACGACTTCTCATGTTAATACCGGTTCTTATCGGTGTAACGTTTATAATATTTACCCTGTCCTATATAACTCCGGGATGTCCCGCAACTATGACGCTTGGCGAAACAGCGCCCGCAGAAGCAATTGAAGCACTGCGGCAAGAATGGGGACTTGATGACCCATTTATTATTCGATTCGTAAGATATGTAGCGGACGCAGCGAGATTAAACTTAGGAGAGACATATGCAACAAGAAGGCCTGTAATGGAGGAGATATTAACTCGATTCCCTGCGACCTTACAGCTTGCTGTCATGGGGCTTTTCATTTCTGTACTCCTTGGCATACCGCTTGGGGTTATCAGTGCAACAAAACAGTATTCGCTATTTGATAACTTAGCTACTATCTTTGGTCTTATATTTGTTTCAATACCAAACTTTTGGCTAGGTATGATGCTTGTTGTCTTTTTCTCAGTCAACTTAGGGTGGCTTCCGCCTTCCGGGTTTGAAACTCCAGCACAGTGGATTCTTCCGGCGTTTACACTTGGAACCGGGCAGATGGCAGTTGTTATGCGTATGTCTCGTTCCAGTATGCTTGAGGTTATCAGGCAGGATTATATAAGAACCGCAAGAGCAAAAGGACAGAAAGAATCCGTTGTTGTTTGGAATCATGCACTTAGAAATGCGTTGATTCCTGTTGTTACAGCAGTAGGGCTTACATTCGGATTCCTTTTAGGCGGTGCGGTTTTAACAGAAACAATTTTCTCAATAAATGGTATAGGTCGTTTCATGGTTCAGTCAATAAATAGTAGGGACAACCCTGTAATTAACGGCGGCGTGTTGTTTTTGGCTTTATCATTTAGCGTTGTTAATCTTGGTGTAGATATTCTTTACGCATATCTTGATCCTCGAATTAAATCTCAATATAAGTAGGGGTGATAAACTGTGAGTGACAATAACAATGTAAACACTAGAAAGCGTCCGCCTAAAAAGAAAAGCCAAATGGCTGATGTATGGAGACGTTTCAAAAGAAATATAACAGCTATGGTGGGGCTATTCATTATAATTATTTTGGTTCTTACCGCTATATTCGCAAACGTTATCGCACCTCCTGTATTTGATGACCGCCTTGGAGACTATATGCCAAGTTACATGCAGCAGAATTTGCGTAATGCAAATGCATTTCCAAGCGGAGATAATTGGTTCGGTACTGATAACTTCGGTCGTGATATTTTCTCAAGAGTTGTTCATGGCTCAAGAATTTCACTTCAAGTTGGCTTCGTTGTTGTAAGTGTATCTGCAATTTTCGGGGTAATACTTGGTGCTATTTCAGGATTTTATGGCGGTATTGCGGATAATGTCTTGATGCGTATAATTGATATTATGTTGGCGATACCAAATATTCTTCTTGCTGTTGCAATTGCCGCTGCGTTAGGCGCCGGCCTTATAAATGTTATGATTGCAGTCGGGATTGGTGCAATACCGGGATTTGCTCGTATTGTGCGGGGCTCGGTTCTAACGCTTAGAGAACAGGAGTTTATCGAAGCGGCTAGGTCTATAGGAGCAAACGACTATCGCTTAATCGGACGACATATTTTGCCAAACTGTATGGCACCTATTATAATTCAAGCTACTATGGGACTTGCAGGTGCTATCTTATCTGCTGCTGCCCTTGCGTTTATCGGCTTAGGGGTTCAGCCTCCTGCACCTGAATGGGGCGCTATGCTTAACGACGGACGCCGATTTATGCGTGAATTTTGGCCGATTGTTATGTTCCCCGGCGGCGCAATTGCTATGGTAGTTCTTGGGTTTAATATGCTCGGTGATGGTCTGCGTGATGCACTTGACCCACGTCTTAAAAAATAACACTACCGCACATAAAGGAGTGAAATCATGACTGAATCAAACAACATGCTTGAAATTAAAGGTTTAACAATACATTACGTAACAGACGATGGCGTGGTTCGTGCTGTAAACGATTTAAACATAGCCATCGGGAGAGGTGAATCTATCGGTCTTGTTGGTGAAACGGGTGCCGGTAAAACTACAACAGCTCTTGGTATACTCAAATTGGTTCCAAACCCTCCCGGAAAAATAATAGACGGTGAAATTTTCCTAGACGGTGAAGACATAATCAAAAAGTCAGAGCCGGAAATGCGAAAAATCCGTGGTAACAAAGTATCTATGATCTTCCAAGATCCTATGACAAGCCTTAACCCTGTTATGACTGTTAGGGACCAAATTGCAGAAGTTATACTGCTTCACGAGAAAATGCCTGCGGCTAAAGCACTTGAAAAAGCTGAGGAAATGCTTATGAAGGTCGGGATAATGCCTGATCGTGCTAAAGACTATCCTCATCAGTTTTCAGGCGGTATGAGACAAAGAGTTGTAATAGCTATTGCCCTTGCTTGCAGTCCTGAGCTTTTAATTGCAGACGAGCCTACAACAGCACTTGATGTTACTATCCAAGCACAAGTTCTTGAGCTTATGAAGAACCTCAAGGAAGAGTTTAATACTTCCATGATTATGATTACGCATGACCTCGGGATTGTTGCAGAAATTTGTGATAAAGTTGCAGTTATGTATGCCGGAAGCGTTGTTGAATATGCCGATAAGCTTGAACTTTTCAAAAACCCGAAACATCCTTATACAATAGGGCTTTTCAACTCTATTCCGGATATCGGTAATGATGTTGAATCACTTAAACCAATAAAAGGCTTAATGCCTGACCCGATGAACCTGCCTACGGGCTGTCCGTTCCATCCTCGCTGTGATAAAGCGAAGCCGGAATGCTCAGAGAAAATTCCAGCAGGTTATGATATCGGCAACAATCATATAGTCAAATGTATATTATTCAATCAGTAGGGAGGTGACGACATGGCTGAAAAATTTTTGGAAGTAAAGAACTTAAAAAAGTATTTCAAAACTAAAAGAGGATGGCTTCATGCTGTTGATGATATTGATTTCGTTATAAACAAAGGTGAAACTCTTGGCTTGGTTGGCGAATCCGGATGCGGAAAGTCTACTACCGGAAGGGTAGTTTTAAGACTGCTTGAAGCTACTGCCGGCGAGATTCTTTTCAATGGAGAAGATGTTCTAAAATTTAACAAACAAAAGATGAGAGAAATGCGCCAAAATGCGCAAATAGTTTTCCAAGATCCGTTTGCATCTTTGAACCCTCGTATGAGTGTTTCACAAATTATTGCAGAGCCTCTCGTTATCAACAAGACGGTATCTAGCAAACACGAGATTCAGAAAAAAGTTGCTTCTCTTATGGAAACAGTTGGTCTGGCGTCACGCCTTGAAAATGTATATCCGCATGAACTTGACGGCGGAAGACGTCAAAGGATAGGCATCGCCAGAGCACTTGCACTTAACCCATCTTTCATTGTATTGGATGAGCCTGTTTCTGCGCTTGATGTTTCGATTCAAGCACAAATACTAAACCTTATGGATGAACTGCAAGATGAACTCGGACTAACATATCTATTTGTTTCTCATGACTTGAGCGTTATTAAACATGTTAGTGATAACATTGCAGTTATGTACTTGGGTAAAATAGTCGAAATGTCTGACTATGCATCAATATTTGTTGACCCATTACATCCTTACACAAAGGCTCTTTTGTCGGCTATCCCAATTCCGGATGTTGATATTAAGCGTGAAAGGATTATACTTGAAGGTGATGTTCCAAGCCCGATAGCTCCGCCGCCGGGATGTAGATTCTATGGCAGATGTTACGCACGCAAAGATATTTGCAAGGATAACACGCCTGAACTTTTGCCTGTTTCCGAAGGCAGATCTGTTGCATGTCATATTGTGCATGAACAGAGAAAAGGTTAAGCTATAAAATGGAGAAATTTATAAAGCTATTTACGGCTTCGCTTACTTGTATTTTAATAATTGCTGTATGCGGGGTTATATATGGTTTTGTTATAGGCGATGGGCTTACGTTTTCCTACGCCTATAGTGCAAATTTTATTATAGGTGCGATATTGATGGCAGCCGGAATTGTTTTATTGTTTTTACCCATCGGTATAAGCTTTAAAAGTAATAAGCTTGTTGATCATTCGACTTATGTTGAAAGAACAAAAGATGCACGTGAATCTAAGCAAGAAAAAGCTTATGAACTTCTGTATCTGGGATTTTTAAATGTAATCAACGCCGGCACAATTCAAATTGTGCATTGGTTGATAACATAGTGAGCGTAAATCATGTCCTATCCTTATAAGGTGCGGACATGATTTATGTCAGAGACAATAAAAAATATTCAACCGACCCCGATCGCTTACGTTGCAAGCTTTTCGGGTATGCGACCAAAACTGTAGGTGACAAAATTTTGAGCAATGTAAAAGTTGGGACAGGCATCATACCTTCCATTAAAAAGAAAAGCATGTTTAGCGTGATCTTGAGAACTGTTATTAAAAGCAAAACTGCGTTTGCAGGCTTAATTATCATATTACTTTTGATTTTGTCAGCTATTTTTGCAAATGTTATCGCCCCTCCTGTATTCGACGATCGCCTGGGAGATTATCTCCCAAGTTGGAGCAGACAAGACCTTAACAACAGGTTTCAACAACCTAATATGGAATTTTGGTTTGGGACTGATAATTTTGGACGTGATATCTTCGCAAGAGTAATTCATGGATCAAGAATTTCCCTTCAAGTAGGTGCTATTGCTGTTTCAATTTCAGCGGCTATCGGCGTTATGCTTGGAGCAATATCAGGATTTTATGGCGGCAGATGTGATAATGTTTTAATGCGTATTCTTGATATGGCTCTTGCAATACCAAACATATTGCTTGCCATTGCCATTGCTGCGGCACTTGGTCCGGGGCTTATAAATGTTATGATTGCTGTTGGGATAGGAGGCATCCCCGGTTATGCACGTATTGTAAGAGGATCCGTTATGTCCGTTAAAGAACAGGAATTTGTTGAAGCCGCAAAATCATCGGGTGCGACCGATGCAACATTGATTTTTAGGCATATTTTGCCAAACTGCATGTCTCCGGTTATCGTTACTATGACAATGGGGCTAGGCAGCGCAATTTTAGCTGCCGCCGGTCTTGCTTTCATCGGTCTGGGAGTTTCACCACCAAGCCCTGAATGGGGCGCAATGCTCAGCGACGGACGACGATTTATGCGTGAATTTTTACCGATGGTTGTGTTCCCCGGAGGTGCTATCGCTTTAGTTGTCTTAGGCTTTAACATGTTTGGTGACGGCTTGCGTGATGCCCTTGACCCAAGGTTAAACCAACGATAGCTAGCGGAATTATAGTAAAACAATTTTTTAGAAATCTGCTATTGATTTTGCAAAATACTTATGATATAATTCGTATTGCTAATAGAAAAATTGCGTGAGTAGCTCAGTGGTAGAGCATCGCCTTGCCAAGGCGAGGGCCGCGAGTTCGAATCTCGTCTCGCGCTTGTGTTAAAAAGGGTTGCTTTGTAGCCCTTTTTGCGTTTAGAAATAAATATATAATTATTGCTGCATTATGCTGATGGTTATTTATACATAGAGAAAATTGTCTTAACTTAGTATAGACAGAACACCTATCTCCCATATAGGAATCTAGAGCCGTAAATGAGTCATTTTTTTTCCTGCCCACCATTAAACTTATTCATAGCAAAAGCAACCCCATTCAACAAAATCTCACAAACAGCGTCACCTGCTTTTGTTATTCCATTAATCATATTAGGCATTTCATTATCAGTAAATCGGCTAAGCACGTAATCCGCAAGGTCATATTTTTCAGGCTTTTCGCCTATCCCTACCCTAACCCGCACAAAGTCATCCCGCTCTGTCATGCGTAGAATATTTTTTACACCATTGTGGCTTCCTGCACTGCCTTTTTCTCGTATTCTTATATCCCCCGGCTCAAAAGCTATGTCATCATATACGACAATGATATCTTCTACCGAGCGGTTATAAAATGCTAACATATCCCTTACGCATTCACCGCTTAAATTCATATATGTTTGAGGCTTTATGAGCAGCACTTTTTTGCCTGCAATTATCCCATCGCCGAAAACCGCTCGGTGTTTCACTTTTTTAAGCGGTATATTATAATCATATGCAAGCTTATTGATTACTTCAAATCCGATGTTATGTCTTGTGCCTTTGTATTTATTTTCCGGGTTACCAAGACCAAAGATTAGTTTCATATGTTTTGTGATGCTCCTTTGACTTAGGGTGTTATGTCACTATCAAAAATGATCTAGGGCGTGTTCCCACTATCTGAAACGCTCATCTTTTTGCAGGTTTTGCGCCACTCTTCGTTAAAAATTCTTGAAATACGTTCAGTATTTCTGCAAATTTTTGCCTCGATTGACACAAAA
>Ga0123352_10003290_pt1 | contig 23279 bp, 9 predicted proteins | sample TergutLab28metaG_FD_89700 | JGI IMG/M metagenome (GOLD analysis project Ga0123352, IMG submission 89700) | Labiotermes labralis P1 segment gut microbial communities from Petit-Saut dam, French Guiana - Lab288 P1 | ecosystem: Host-associated > Arthropoda: Insects > Digestive system > Gut ...
AGTACAACTACACTGAACTGCCCAGTACAACTACACTGAACTGCCCAGTACAACTACAATGAACTGCCCAGTACAACTACACTGAACCGCCCAGTACAACTACAATGAACTGCCCAGTACAACTACACTGAACCGCCCAGTACAACTACACTGAACCGCCCAGTACAACTACACTGAACCGCCCAGTACAAACACTCGCTAGACCCACTGGCAAAGTAATGTCTTATACGTTTTAAATAACAAATTGAGAATTCTTGGCCAAACTTATTTGCAAGTTGCACACATAATGGGCAATGTCTATTGTCTGCTTCTGGCAATCAAGACAGTATATCGGAAGCTGGATTTGATTCCGTTATGATAAAGGCAACTTTGAGCGTTTTGTACTTTTTCCGTACGTTAGACATATATGAACGTTTCCAGCAAAATGCAATCGTAGTGCACTACATGAGCATAGTGTTGAACCCAATATATGCAGCAGACGTCTCCATTGGAAATAGCTTATCTCTCTCCCCGGAAACAGAGGGAGTTTCCGAAATGCTGTATTTATTACCAAAATAACATGATGTAAAATATTTGATAAGGAAACTTCGTCAAGGTTATTTAGGCTCATATGCTACATCCTCTACCATTAATATGGAATACTGGGTCCGTTTTGAAATTCTGTACTCCTCCATTAAAAAATTTCTTTTTTTATTATCTCTCTTCTACAGCTGGGTCTGTAATGAAATGCAATGTTGTGAAGTCGTTTATTTCCTTTCCTTTCCACTGATTTCTCCATTGCAATCTGTGTGACTTAATGTTCCCTAAAATATCGGTTTCTCCAATTTGTTCTCTAATTGCTTCATTATTTAAGAATTCTCTGCTTGAGACACCCAGAGTTGGTCTGAACCCTTTTACCTACTAAGGTTTCAACATTACCTTAACCTTCTGTCTTAGTGTGTGTGATACAGTTTGCAAATATTTTTGTCATCTTAATCAAATTATCAATAACATATCGATAATTCAGCAAATAACGACCTAACGATACCCACAGAGCGCAGGTCTTCTTAAGCAGCAAGCAGTAAATCAGATGGCCAAGAAATTTGCATAATTTTTATGAAACCTAACAGTTCTTTATTATATGCGCAAGGCATCGCCTTTGGACTAAATTCTGGAAAACCCTGGACACATCCACATAAGAGTTTACAATAATCTGAGGTACGTTTTCTCTATCATCCCGTAAAACCAGACGCCTCAAGCTTACATAAACAGTACATCAAATTTAGTTTCTACGTAGTAGAAAACCACTTCTGCATTAAAAAGAACGATAAGCTAGCCACGTTCAGTGAAATACTGGCCTTTTAGTGTGAATATCACATGACATACAAACTCACTCCCTGGGGCAAAATTCGGGGTATTTTAATGAATGCTACAGCCAGTGGGACTAAATGGAGTCATGTGTTCTCAATAATTGGGTTCAAATGCACAAACCGCAAATATGGTGTGAGTATGTGCATGAGATTACAAATGTCGAAGGGACAGAGAAAGGCAGCAACACATAGGTTATTTGGCTGGGTAGATTTAACAACAACAACAACAACAACAACAAAACAACAACAAAACAACAACAGTAACAACAACAACAAAACAACAACAGTAACAACAACAAACAGTAGGAATGTTAATTTTAATAACAATAATTTAACTTTAATTTATTAGCAGGGTAGTTTAATATAATAATATGAATTACAATAATAATAATAATAATAAATTTTGTTATGTGCAGTTCTCTGAATAGAATAGACTGTGATTCTACTGTAAAGGGAGATGGTGACTGACCAGGCGTTGCGGTAATTAATCAATATCTTCTGTGTCTTGTAGAGCGAGCAATGACTCAACAGTCTTGCTGAGCGAAAGCGCTAAATGCAGTGTCTTAATACTGACCTGAATGGCATAATATTGGAATTCACATAAACGCCTTGTATTGTATACAAAAATTACACGCAAAACGCAGTTCAGAATATCGAATGCTTAAAATTTAAAATTCCTCTAATAAGACTCTTTAAAATATGCGTCAGTGATTGAATATTTAATTAGTTGATTCGTCTGCACGTTTATACTTTAATGACAATGCAGATGCTCTCTTCACGACATTCTTGATCAGCAGACGAATAAATTCTCTGGATTTGATTTCCGAAGTTATCGCAGCTGTGGATTGGACTCCGGGAAATTCTTGTTTCAAGAACCCTTACTTTTTCGATGAAACCTCTGCTCTCTGTGGTTAAACATACAAAATAGTGCAATTTATTTCGCTTCGAAAATAATACAAAATTCAGATCTGAAAAACTGCCAAACAATTGTGCAGCAGCAAATATATCATTGAAATATACAGGAGGTACTGGAGCCAGGGCGACGAGAGGCACTGCCCCTTCACATGAAGTCACAGTCCATAGGCCGACAATCGATATGTCAGAAGAACACTGGCCGCCGTTAGTATTTGTAACATAGGAGAAGAAACAATGTCAAAGTAATATTCGTAGTTGCAGCGTGCATGTTGGTAATATTAAGTTCCTTATTGCCCAACTAACGGACACAATTATTATAAAATTATGAAACAGTTAAAATCATTTAAAATTTTAATAGTTGCTGCAGTATGTTTCGGTTTACATAAACCATCTTCAGGGAGCTCTCAGCCTGTACTTCGCTAAAGTTACAATGTTGACTGCGGTTACATATATATAGTTATTTGAAGTTATCGGTATTGTGGCTGCATGTTTGTTTCGCCTGCAACGAAGGGACTGTCGTTAATATTTGGAGTAAATTAAGTTCAAGAAGATCAACGTAGAAAAAAGTATCAAATATAAACGATAAATTGGACTTAGCCTGTTATGCGTGTGGATCGTGGATCGTGCACTGCGCAGAGGGAAACTGAGTTATGGGACGCGTTGCAGGTCACGTGAGGTGCGGGCGAGATCTATAGTGGGTTTGTGTCAATGTGTTAATTTACTCCAAATAATAACGACGGTCCCTTCATTGCAGACGGAACAAATATGCAGCCACAATACCGATAACTTCAAATAACGATATATATGTAACCGAAGTCAACATTGTAACTTTAGCGAAGCACAGGCTGAGATCTCCCTGATGATGGTTTATGTAAACCGAAACATGCTGGAGCAATTATTATAATTTTAAATGATTTTAACTGTTTGACAATTTTATAATTATTGTGTGCATTAGTTGGATAATAAAGAGCTTAATGTCAAAGTACTTTACTGCTCAGTTTTCCCCGAAATCCCACAAGGCATTCATTTGTTTGAAGACTGTCTACACTCGCTCGTCGGCCTCATGAAGAGTAGTATTTATATTAAGTTGAATATGGAGCATCAACAGAATGACGCCGACAGGGGAAAACCCAAGTATGCGGAAAAATAAATCCAGTCCCAGTCACAATTTATCCACCACAAATACCACACGGGGAACGCGGTGGCGCAGTTGATTGAGGCACTGCGCTGCAAATGGGAAGGTCGCGGGTTCGATTACCGATGTTGTCATTGGAGTTTTCATTGACATAATCCTTCCGGTCGCACTATGGCACTGAGTTCGACAAGCCTTTAACAGAAATGAGTACCAGGAATATCTCCTGGGGGGGGGGGGGGAGGTGGAAGGCGGCCGGTGTAGAGGGCTGACAACTTTACCACCATCATGTGTTGATAGTCTTGAAATCTGGGAGTCTCACCTTCCTGGAACCCTCAGGACCTGTCCAGGTCTGTAGTGGAATGGCTTTTTACAAATACCACGTGGAGTGATCTGGGATCGAACTTGGGTCCCTCTGTGGCAGGCCTTCGACTAACCGCCTGAGCCATAAAACGGCTCTTGAAGTGCAAATTTTACCTAAATAATGCAGTCAGATCCAACCTCCAAACAGTCGGTCTCCATTGTAAAGACCAACTCGTAAATTCGCACGAAATGGCCTATAGAAATGAACTGTATGGTAGATTGGAGGAACGTATAAGAGCCGCTCTTGCTTCCCTTCAAACTTGTACTGGCTGTTGCTGTTTCCGTCCATTACTGTGGCCCGATGTACCACGGTGCAGCCTATTTGTTTCATAAATTTTTCATTATTGATTCCGTCCACATTGAGTGCAAACGCACTATTCTCTTCGTTATTTTGGCCCGTTGTTCGAGTATGCAGCATGTCTGTATTCACGAAGGACGTATGTACATTCAGCGTTACCGAGCTGCTATACAGGTGACTATAGCAAGGAGCACCAGTGTTTGTCTATTCAAATGTTCTCCAGAGATAAATACGCTGTTATGCTGCTAGGTAATGGTAAGTGCAATCGAAATGCCAGCGAAGTGCAAACACCGAAGATAATCAGTGCGACCGTACTCACAGAGGCGACAGAAATCTGCGATATACTGTGAGGTTTTAAAGGGCGTGTGGCCGAAGAGTTGACGGACGTTTCTTGTAAACACTCACATCAGCACGAGATCGATTATTCAACAGGCGAACACAGCCATTTCCCTACCATTACAACTCTTAAGAAGAATATACGAGTATGTCAGTGTTAGAACTTTCACTTGTATCAATAACTGAATGTAATAGACTTAGGTAATGGAGTGGTACACTCCCAATGCTTGCTGGGCTGAAAAATAACGGATGGTGGATTACTTTTCATAGTGAACTTGGCAGATGGTGTTTCGGCGCAACATACGAGGTTTGTTCAAAAAGTATCCGGACTGACCACAGTACATGAAGTAGATAAGGCATACGGAGTTTTAACCCTAATTGTCTTCAATATAGTTCTCTTCCGCAGCTACACACTTCGCCCAACGTTTCTTCCACTATTGGAAACATTTTGCGAACGCCTCTTTCGGGATGTCTAATAGTGTTTTCGTCGAATTTCGTTTGATGTGCTCCGTTGCCTCAAATCGGTGTCCTTTCAGAACTTTCTTAAGCCTTGGGAATAGGAAAAAGTCATACGGTGCGAGATCTGGTGAGTGTGGCGGCTACTGCAACTGAGCGGTGCCGTGTTTGGACAAAAACTGCTGCACAAGATGTGAAGTGTGTGCGGGCGCATTGTCGTGGTGAAGGATCCAGTCGCCATCCCGCCATTTTTCCGGTCGTTTTCGGCGAACTGATTCATGCAAACGTAGCAAGACCTCCACGTAGAATTCCTTGTTAACTGTTTGCCCGTCGGGAGCGTACTCGTGATGTACGATACCCACAGAATCAAAAAAACGTCAGTAACATGACCTTTGTTTTGTTTCGCACCAGGCGCCCCTTCTTTGGTCGCGGAGACGTGGGGCCCTTCCACTGTGACGATTGCTGTTTTGTCTCCGGGTCGTACCCGTAGACCCAGGAATCGTCACCTGTCACAATGTTCTTACGAAACTGCACATCTTCACATGAACACTCAAACAAATCACGGGCAATTGTCTGAATTTGCTCACGTTGCTCATCTGTTAGCAAACGCGGCACAAACTTAGCACACACACGTTTCATGCGCAGATCGTCGGTTAAAATTGCATTGCATGAGCCCAAGGAGATCCCACAGTCATCCGCTATCTCTCGCACTGTCAATCTCCTGTTATTTCGGAAGATTTTTCTAACCTTAGCAATCATTTCCTCGTTTCTCGATGTTGACGGTCGTCCCGAGCGGGGGTCGCTCTCAACGGAGGTTCTACCCTCTTTAAATCGACGGAACCAGTCAAACACTTGTGTACGACCCATTGCATCTTCACCGTATGCTTGCTGCAATAATTGATACATTTCCGTTGCGGTTTTTTCGATTTTAAAACAAAATTTGATGCAAATGCGTTGTTCGGTACTTTCACACATCGTAAAAATCTCTATGACATAAACAAAAGTGTTACTTCCGCGATCTACTACAGCCAACCGAGCAAACGCAGCCACTTGCAACTTGTGTCATGAATTGCTAAGACATGTACGAACATGTCAAGACTGGTTGCAAACACATCCCGCCCAGTGAACAACCACTACAATTCCAATCCGGATACTATTTGAACACACCTCGTATACCGGCAGCACGTCACTATCCCATGCTGAGCACGACAGATAGCGAGGGACCTGTGGAAACCGCGTGATAGTAACAAGCTTATTCTTTGGACGTGAGTACTTGCAGCTTCTCCGGACCGAATTTCCGCTTTTGTAAGACGAGATACGACTAGCCAACAAGCCTTCGCTTTTAGGTATTATCAGGGCGTGGTACAGGTTATAAGTCGGCACAATTTCGAAACCCTCTGTACAAGACACATCCCAGAAGGTGGATAAATACGAAAGGACCTGCCTGCATAATCACCCGTCCCCATAATCACTGATGGGGGTCTTTCGAGATGGGATGATATAATAATAATAATAATAATAATTATTATTATTATTATTCACTGCAATTGGGTTGTCACCCGGTAGCAGTGGGTATTTTACATGCATACAAAATATGAAATTGTTTACTACTAAATTTAAGACGGGAGGGCTACATGGGAAGCATGTAGTGGCAACTTGGAATCTTGGGAACCATCTCAGCATTTGCCTATAGGCACAGGGAAAACAAGAAAAACCTGTGTCGAGGTGGCCGGTCGCAGGACCTTCCGTATACTGACTTCTAGCCAGCAGTCCGGCATCTAAAGTCGGATTTACTCCGGTACATGCTACGTCTTAACGTTGAAGCGAGGGTGAGACGCTTTGACTCATAGATGTTGTGTCCACATGCAGCGCCACTTGTGGGACTGTGTTAACGCAAATACCTACAGTGTTAGGAAATAAATACTGGCGTTTCCAAACAACAGCGAGTAGTGTGTGGTGTGTGGGAGTGCATAACACAAACAGACTTGAAGACTATGCACATTTACGCTCTACACAAGAACCTTCATTTAACGTAAGGTGACTTATCGTATGAAATTCTTTGGCTCTGAACAACACACATATGCATCATTTTCAGTGGGTGTGTGCTTGTTTCGTTGCTGAAGACTCTTTCTTTTTATTTCCCACCTCACATGAATTTCAGTTCCGACTGATCACATTTCTATTCTGGAAACACGTGTACCCCGAAGGCACAAAATCTCATGCTCTTCTTCTGCTTCGTTGTGTAACCGCATCCTGTCCCCCTTTTGAATCCAGCACCCCAGAGCTATTGCAGGACGGAAATGTTCTGTTGTAAAGGCTGCGTGTTGTGCACATGAATGTATCAGTTAATAATGAAGCTCTATGGTAGGGCAACGCTTACAGAATACGCAGATTAATAACCGAGGTATTAAAGGTAATTATAGCACGATGATGCCTCATGAACTGTTACATACAAGCTGTATATTTTCAAGAATAAATAATAAAAAGAGAAGGCAGTTTGGTAATTTAAAATTCAATAGTATTCTGTTCTAAAAAACAGTTAATTGACTGATAAATACGTGATCACTAGTAAATAACGCAATTTGAACACGCATGAACACATACCGGCACGCGAATTCACAGATATGACTGCGCAGTAAATACCTTTTCCTTTGGATTATGTCTGACGGAAATTAAGCAGACAAATTTAGAATTTCCTGTAAAATGTTAGAGAAATGCGATATTTTATTACAGAAATCAAATTAATTAAGTGAGGAAGGATGCCCAAGTAACTCCTTTCTTGAAGAGGTTCGTTTTTGATCAAACAGTTCCAGTAACCAATTAGCTGGCCAAGAAATTTCACACCATTGGCGGAATCTGCAGCTTATTCTTGTGTTCAACAGCAGCCCATAATTGGAGAGTATACTGATGTTTACACAATATTGCTCATATTTATACTGAAGAACAGGAATTAAAGTATTCTTGGCAAACTAATATTTAGTGTTTTGTTCACCGTACATCGTGATATATCCGTATAATCTGAACCAACAAGATGCACTATTTTGTATTAATGTATTTCAATAATAAACCTCTATATGTTTCTAGCAGGTTTGCTGCTCATCATCAGGAGGATCGACTCTGTATAAACAGCAATTGGCATAGTCATGCGTTATGTTGACTGGCTTATGTTCGAAACATGTAGAGGCTTGCTATTGAAATAAATTAATAGAAAATGTTGCATATTGTTGGTTCGCATTACACGGATAATTCTGAACAATTAATCTGTGACTTGCACAAACTTTACACATTTTTTTTCCAACTTCCAAAATGTATACAATGGAAAAATATGCGCATTCGCATATTTAATAAGATGCATACATACTGCACGTACACTGTGTTCCAATCAGCGCTGTCTCGGATGATTCAGATATCCGATATTGGTGTAAGCTATGTATATTGGATATTGGATTTTGTATACTGGAATCTATTTTTCATTTCGGTCCGAAGCCTCGGGCTTGTTATTGATCTACGGTCTTACAATATATGGAAGGATAGTTCTGAATGTATTTCATTGTTATGTTGTACTTTACTGATATATTCATGGTATTTTGTCTTGAATGACTCTTAATAAGGCTCAAAATCTCTGATGATTTTGAGTGGTTTAAAGGTTGTTACGCAGTTTAAACTGCAGAGATTAGCGCAGAATTAACTGGAAAGCTTATTATGCGCAATGGATTCATAAAGGAATGGAAAAACAAACGTAGCAAATTTAAAGGCAGTATATTGGATTTAATATGAATGGAATGAGGAAAACCATGAAATACGCTACGTGAAGTCGTTGCCAAGATCCAGATTCTAAAGGTAGAAGCTTACGAATAAAAGTGAGGAAAGCCGTACGTTGAACTACCTTGTAGATTTAATTTTCCTGTGATACGATGCCACGTCTGTTGGTAAGATTTACGAACATAACCTGTACCAGTCGGGACGGCATTATACGCCATAATACTTGGGAGTTCTTCAGTACCGCAGTAGGAAGCACACATTTCATTCTGAGCTAACTTGTTCGATTTACGACATGAACCCATTCGCCCTTCAGTTCCTATTGTGGATTAACGAGACTCCGATTCTTATCCTTGACCGTTAAGAAGTCTGCAATTCGTAAACCGCACGCTACGAGACACTTTACAATTCTCTTAACAACTAAATAAAGTGCAGTGGAAAAAAGCGTTATAAATACACTCAATTAAAAGCAGACTGGTGTTAATATTTAATGGAAAAGTTTGTAGAGTTTGTAACAAGAAAGAAACATATACCCTCGCAATATTGGATTCTAACTATTAACTGAGTGACAAACAAACCAACAAACTAATTAACTAAATGATATCACTAAGCAGAGTCGTTCTTGTAAAGGTCATAGCATATCAGATTGAAGAACGTCGTGTATTTTATGGAACAGGCAAATCATTACCTTGTGCACAACAGTCCGCAACTTGTCCTAGTACTGAGGTAGATCAACCCAATCCACGCCTTTCTACACTGTTGCTGAAGATCCATTTGAATATCGTCTTTCAAATTATGCTTAGGTTTTCCATATGGGATTTTCCTTCAGGTTTTTCCATTAAAAACCTGTACGCAACTCTCCAGTCTCCCACACTTGCCATATGACCCGAACATCTCGTTCTTATTCGTTTGTTTACCCTAACGACACTTGGTAAGAACACACCATGACGCTCCTCATTATGCTGTCTCCCCCAGTCCCCTTTCACAGCCTAACTTCTCGGCCAAAATATGCTCCTTAGCACCCTATTCTAGAACATTCTCGGTCTATGACCCTCTCGCAATCTGAGAAACCAAATTTCACTCGTATATTTATTATTATTATCATAATCATCATCAGTCACAATGTTTGTTATGTCAAGTGATTTTTTATGCTATTTTCTACGCTTTTTGATGTGTGGTATGTTTGTTATTCGATGTAGGTGTTTTGTTGTACGTTCTTGAGTGTCTTGCCTCTGTAATCGGCCTAATGGCTGTTGTTATGACACACTAATAACCAGTAACTGAACTGATTTAATATTAGTCCAAAAAGTATGAAATGACTTTTGTCCTGGGCTAAAAACATCGCAGCGTGAAAGCGATGACGCCGCCATCTAGTGCTAATTTTAGCAAGCTAAAAGCAGTGCTTCAAATCCCACTTATATTCAGAACGTAACGCTGAGGAAGGGAAGGTATTTATTATATATTGTAACTCTAAATGGATACTATGAATTAGTCGGCACTGAATTATTGCCGGTCGAAATATAGTTCCGTCTCGATTGTTTCATAACAACAACTGCCATCTAACGTAATTATCATAAAACAATCACAGACTCACGCAGTCACAAAAAAGTGTATTATTGCAGTGGCCAATCCTAAAGAAACGAGTCTTTTAGGTTTCAAGGCCAATATCCCCTTAAAAACCAATGTCAGCAGCAATCAGGGTTGACACATGATGTCAGAAATTCTAGTACTTATTTTGAAGTTTACTTATTTTGTGGGCGCTAAAATTCAATCCGGTTGTCACTAACACTTTGTGTTTAGATCTATGTCCCAAATGAGTTGCCCGACAGCACAAAAAATAGTTGTTCAAACAAGAAAAAAGGAGTTGGTGGTTGCATAAACGTTCATTAAATTGCATCGCTTCAGTAAGCAGTGTCGGTAGTGAGATATAACGCCAATTAGTGTTTAACGCGTTTCTGGAGTAACACAGAGAAGGACAAGTTGAGGAAAATAATACAAAAAAGCCGTGTCTGCACAAGTTTTCTTACTGACTCAAAATTTATATTATAAACGTGGAAGGATTATTTGAATTCGGTGACTTTACTGCTGAACACAGTCGTGTGGGTCCTACATAGTTTGCAGAGGTAAAAGACGTCTTTCAGCTACGAAAGCTACATGAGGTTGTGACAAAAAAGCAAAAGCAAAATACCGACAACTGTTGCTCCTCCACGTTTGGAGTTCAGGAACGTGCTCAAAACACTTGACGGCAAAATATTAGCATATTATGTAACGCTGCAAATTTGAGTCTAATTCTCTGCTGTTACATGGTATCGAGAGAGCAAGCTACGTATGATCGTTGAGCACTCACTATAAATGTAGAAACCTGTATTTTATTTCAGGCCGAGGTCTCTTGTAACTAGAGCATAGTTATTCGTGCCTAATCGAACTGATTTTAAAGAGTCTACCTTCACGGACTAAACGCACCGGTCAAAATATGATAGAAATGAAAACGAAACCTAGTGAGAAAACTGGTAACTGTATCCTTATGCCTGGGTCTGAAATTTGCATTTCATTTGCATATGGCGTGTCTATACTCCGTATGTGTATGAAATGAGGCCTCGTATTATGTAACTGTGAACTATATGGGACGAAGATTAAACATCGGACAACGCTTTGAACGACATATTATTAACAGGTATTATTATCACTATGTCGGCTATTTTCCGAAAATCGCCTTTTCCCAAATAGTGCAAAGGAAGTGTAAGACAAATATTTCCATAGTCCTTGATTGTCAGGGAAAAATAATTTTAAAATGAAAAAGTTAAAACACAAACAAGCTGTGAAATTAGCGTACACAGAAATAATTTTCGTGCAGTGGCTCTCTTATTACCTGCGACTTCTGAAATTGTAAGTGTTAGCTTTCGATTCTCGATGTAGTGGGAAGGATGACCTTAAAAACCAAACTGAAGCGAAATTAAGTTGCTTGGATAGAGACTGTAGTCGTTTGGTTCATAATGGGCTCCAGCGGTGAGCTTTTCTGAGCACGGACATAAAATTTCTTAAAAAAAAGGTGAGAAGTTTGTATAAAGACACTTTTCTGTGGATTAGCGAAGGAATTCGAAAGAGGAAAAGTGTATTCCAATATTTAATACCGTCAAGTACTTGAGTGTGCTCTCTTCGTTGGTATTGATTCCTTTTATTTCAGACATAGGCCAACATAACTGCACTGCAATTAAAATAATTTAACTGTAAAGACGCATGTATTAACAGATTTCCTGTATTTAATTAAATATACCTCAAATGTTTGAAGTTAAAGTTGTATACCATAATATGAAAAGCAATATCTTTCAGGCGTGTGAGGACATCCTCAAGAACTCTTAATGAAAATTCTCCAAATCACATCACACCTATTTTCGTTGTATATAAAAAACGCCTTTTGAATTGCAGACTGAAGACGGCTTTACAAAGAAGCCGAAACATGTCGCTGATTTAATTATCTTTTAATTATGTTTTTTATAATAAAGGTTGTGTTAGACTGAAAACTTGTATACATTTTATTAATTACATAACACTGAAATATTTAAAATAACATAATGGGATACAGAACATATCCTATCGATATGTAGGTCTAACCCACCCATTATGCTTTTAGAGCTACAAGGAATAGGTTATACTTCTATTTATTCTTCATAATAAAATGAGGAAAAAATGATACTTCGTTTGAGTTTGCTGAAATTAATATTTTTATTATACTTCAAAACACCTAAATTAGCTCGGACACGTGTGATAGTTTAATTTTATATCTTCCTGATTTTCGCTAGTCACGGCAGAATACTAATAAGATAGTACATTATATCAGTTACCAACTTATATATATATTCCTGCAATTATCATCATTTACAGTTCATGCGTACAGGAAGACAATTAATTAGCGTTGTGATTACGCGAGTTTAAACACTGTTATTTATTACTGTGATAATGTACATGTGCTGTCCACTGTTTTAGCAAATAAAGTAGGTAAACTGAGACAGTGTAACGTAGAAAATAGGCGTTTATTTACGGTATAGAAAATACCACTAATTACAGAGTTTGAATGTAAAAATAATCTTCAAATTATCGTACAGTTAGATCAGAATTTAATTACGAATCGTACTGGAGACTGGCTAATTAATACACATAGAATAAACCTGTATATGATTTATAAAGAATCAGTACTGCACCCAAACAGATTTTTGTTATGTTGCTATAATTCTGCAAGGTTTATTCATAACAGGAATGTTACTGGTGTAAACAACACAGCTTTGTTGTACATCTGCAAAAAGAATGAATTCTAGTAAGATGAAGCTTTTATTCGATTATAAATATCTTATATTATTGTATTAGACAGGCTGTGAAGGAATAAAATATTAGGTTTTGAAACAGTGGAAACAAAGGAACTTGGAACAGTTCATTGTTCCATTGTTCTTTTGTTTAACGACACGTTATAAAAATAATACGAAAAAGACACTGTTATCCATTAGAAGATAAAAAATTTTGAAATTTCCGATGAGTAACAGCATCCCCAAGGGACAGTTCGTTACTCAGTAAATCAGTATAGTGTTTGAACAATACACGTAATGAGTAATTCTTGATACTGTAACTCACAGTCTCCCAAAAATTTGAAATTTCTGATGGGCAACAACATCCTCCAGGGACAGTTCGTCACTCAGTAAATCAGTATAGTGTTTGAACAATACACGTAATGAGTAATTATTGATAATTTAACTCACAGTCTTCCAAAATGTGCTTCGTGGAAGTTAGGGAAGGATTTTCAGGCAATTTTTAAAATTTTCTCTATTGAAGAAATCTTAATTTTACTGAATTTCTGAATATAGAATAACACGAAGTTCAGATCGAGAGGAAGTTACTTTAGTTGTGCAGTGCCGCAGGTAAACTATACCTCTGAAAAACTGAGGATAATGTTAACAGAGTACACAAAATTTTAGGTTTACAAATCGGCCAAGGTCTATTAAATTCTACTTTGAAATAATAAATTCAATTATATTAGGCCTTAGTTAAATCCTTAGGTCAGCAGTCGTTTCATTTTGAATTGACATAAACGCATTTCTCCACGTGAAATTTTTAATGTGTTTTTATTAGTGCGGTTATGCGTCACATTTTTTCAGAACAAAAAGAACGGATATCTGAATGTTTAAATTTCCGATCAAAGATGTGTATGCGTTTCTGATCTATCCCATGCATGTTGCATACCCAATCATACTCGCTTATGTGATAATCCTAAGCATTTGATTTATTACAGGATTTAGGTTAAGCTCATCGAAAGGCACAGGATGGTTGGTATCGAAACGGACTTCCTAATGTCCCACTTGCTACGACATAAAATTCCAATTTTTATCTCATCATCATCATTTTCTCAGTGTTGTGGGGTGGGGTGGTCCAACATTCGTGACATTTTCGGCCTCGAAAGGTCACCTCATTTAGTAGTCTTTTGAGTGGGTGTTCTTGAAATGTGCTGTTCTATGGACAGCAATTAATGTTGCTTTCAGAATCCACAACATTCCTTGGTACACACTTGGTGAAATAACATAATTTTTACCTGAGTAATTATCCTAAGGAAGGTAAAAAATTTATTCCTTACTTCTAGAAGCTTAAACATTTATTCTTTTCATATTATGAATTAACAGAACAAATTTTACCTACACAGATAAAATATTTAATTTAATTTTATTACTGGCCGTTTTCACTTATACGTTTATTCACAGCATGATTAGTATTGATGTCTATACATTTTTCTGCATAATTCTACCTATTACGTATGTACTATGCATATGTAAATATTCCTGGTTACCTACATTCGTACTATTACGACAACCTAACAAATTCAAAGCAGACAAATATTTCACGAAAACCAACATTATCTAAGCAAAGGGCATAAGCATAATGAATAACGAGGAGGACAGTGTATCAGTCTGCATGTCCGTTTCTTGCACAGGGTGTATTTTTCCTGCTTGACTCATAAGTGCCGGCCCAAAGCTCTGCCAGCGTGTGTGGCGGCGGGTTTAACGGTCAATGACGGGAGCTAGACAAATGGCTGCAGTGATGATAATCTTTAGAATGCATAATAATAACTCATTAGATCGTCGGATCGGTGAAATAGGAATAGAAACACCACAACTTTTAGAATCAGATCAACGAAAATTTGAGCTAAATGTGACAATGAGTATATACTTTCGAATATATGCGTTAGAAGTGGTCGGTCATTTACGTACAATTTATCTTGTTTATATCCGAGCACTAATATCACTATATCAAATAATCACCAAGAAATGCACGCATATATTTTTCAATCACAACTTTATTAACATTATACGTCACTCCAGCTTGTTGCAACAATTAAAGGGCCATCTTCAACGAACACAGTTGATTCATTCTAGCAGCAGTGTCAACAAATTGTGTCACCAGACGTAAAATTCTGGAAGTCATATAAGAGGTATTTACAAGTAAGGTTATAGATACACTGTAAACTTACTTGTAAATACCTTGTATTTGATATCCAGAATTTTACATCTGGTGACAAAATTTGTTGACCTTGCTGCTAGAATTTATCCACTGTGTTCGCTGAAAATGGCCCTTTAAAGTTTGAAACCTGTTGGAGTAGCGTATAGTGTTAATAAAGTGGTGATTTAATAATATATGAATGCATTTGTTGGTGCTTATTTAATATTTTTATGGAGTTGTTCTTATTCAGTTATGGTCATTGCGGTCGTACTAATATACATTACATCTTTTTCAAAGACACCTTTAATAGAGAACCCTCAGAAAAAATTTAATGTGGAAAAACTGACACAAAACACAATATACTGGCTGTACTGACTTGTACATTTGCTTATACGATAAACATTTAACGCACTACATGGAAAAATAATGTATAACTGTATAAGAACGCTAAGTCGCGTGGTTTGACGACCGTAAGAGTTGAAAAAGCAATGACTGGACACTGAGATTACACAGATACGTAAACTATTAACTTACACAATTAACATCAATATTAAAAAATAAATTCTTGTAATAAAACCAACTAGATGCATTAATTTCTCAAATTTATTTTTTGAATAAAATTCTACATGTCTCGGAGAGTTCCTGTGTACATCATCAGGAGTTTTTCACTGTACACACTGCAATGGTATGTCATACAGGTTACAGTTACAGCTTGCGAGCAGGATCAGGACGGAACTGTGCAGGGTATGTTGCTTTTGTGACCAAGCAAAAGTCATTAATATGCACCGAGGAATAAAGATGGGGCTTCAAGCATTCTTTACGGAGGGTAATGGCAAGTTCCTGCTTCCGTCGCCTTTCTTCCACAGAGATACAGTACACAGCACAAACCAAAATCCGCACCCCAGCCACTCAATTCCCTTAGGTCTCTCCTGTTTAGTACGACGAACTAAAATTTGTACTGCCTTCTAAGACCGATGCACACTACATACCCAGAACATTTCAAAATCCTTTATTTTCGTCACCATAATAACAAATTGGAAGTGTAGATATTACAAAGACAATCATTAGGTAATTTGCTCCAGTTTCTTGCAATTTTCAGCATCCCTGAAGAGGACAGATAAAGTTTCACACTTTGATAAACAGAAAAGATACTGATTCATGAATAAGAAGCTATCAAAACAGTATAAGTGACTCCAACACTGTGCACTAATGCCTGAAAACTTATCCTGAAAGTACACTACCAGGAACTACCGAAAGATAGAAGACTCCAAGGAGTGCGAAATAAAATGAGAACGAAGATTATTAATTCTTTTATCCCGAGTAGGCTAAGAATTTCATGCCTGACTGTTGTGGCTAAGATGATTATTACATGTTATCTTTATGGAGAGTGTTTAAAATTATGTATCTAAATCACGCTAGGTTTCTAGGATACATAATTTTGCAGATTTCGGTGGTTACAATACGTGATAAATGTCTTCTGCATTTACATTTGTAATTTTCGGAATACATGCGCGGTGGCCTAGATGGCTGTTCCTGTGGTTCCTTGATTTCGTTTCTCATTATTATTATTATTATTATTAGGTCATCATCATCATCATCATCATCATCAACATCATAATTTTTCGTGGCACAAGAACCTAAGTATTGTATTTATTATTCGGCCAAATTTAATGCAACTGGCCTGTAGTATGTTTACATAATTAATAGATTGCTCTCTCACTGTAGAACTAGTTTCTCATGTAACATTCCAAGGGACGCCTCTGTAGTACACACTGCGCACACATCTCTAAACAAACATGACACTCATTCGAGAGATTGTACTATGCAAGACTGCTGTTTCGAAGCACACCATCTATGAAGTGAAATACTATTACGGATTCAGCACCACGAAAGTGGAAAATTTATTAACGAAATATGGCAGGTGATTTCGTATGGGGACGGGCAGAAAACAGTTTCTTTTAGAAATTTTAATTGCTTTCATGGGTGTTAGACGGAACTGAAATACATACGAATATCATTAGGGAAGCACCCTCTCCCATTCCTGTAAAAAAGAAGGCATCTGATATTCATTTATCAGAATCACTGTATTTTGCAAAGGACTATGGTTTCCGGTTTACGGCACTGCCTCTTCTAGCGTGTAATTTACCAACGTTTAGGCTTTAATCTGCTACTTCCGCCTTCCACCTTCATTGTGGAAACAGCAAGTTACTCCGACTGTTCAGTTTGAATGCTGTCGTAACACAGAAGGTCACTATACAATTCTTCACATTTCACAAGCTACTGGACTCTTTCCTTGTGCTCTTATGGCAGAAACGATCTCAAATTCCTAGTAGGAAGCACAGGAATTTTCGTGACGTCCTGTGATGGCAATCTATTTTACTATCCGGAAATCTTTAATGATTTGGAAATGGGACTGCGAGGCTGCGAAGTGCCTGGCGCAGGTCAGAATTTTATGTGAATAAGAGTATATATATATTTATTTAATGGGCTCACTTCATGAGTAACGGTTCCTACAGCATGTACAAGACTTCACTGAATTTATTATGCATAGAACTGGACAGGGAGAATAAACTGTGAAAAGAAAAGTGGAGAAGAAAAAGAAGGAGACGAACTGTGTCTTGTCTGAGAACAAGGTTAGCTGAATACAGAATGCCACAAACGACAAATTTATGAGCCACAGAAAAATTATCTTAAATGGTCGACCAGAGACGAAGAAATTTATACGTCTCTTTATTATTTCTTATGGGTCAACTGAAGTTGAGATAAGTATAACTGTTACAGCTCAACCATCCTAAGGGACACAGGCAACCTTCGGCAAGACAGCTAGACACTGTTAAAGAAATTTAGTACTCTTTCATTACAAAGACAACAAACAAAATTTACACTTCTTTCATTTTGGAGGGTATATAAAGCGAACCAAAGTGCACTTACTTCGTCCTTATTTTGTTTCCTAAATCAGCAAACCGTTTTCAGTGACGTGCAGTATGGATGGTCTAAACCAAATGTAACATTTGCAGTGTAGTCCCTACAATTTCTGAGGCTCAAACAGCACTTCTTTTCGACATCTGTTTTTATTACCAGAGCAAACGCAACAATTTGAACACTATGCATACATCTATTACAACATGTTTCGGCCACAATGAAGTAGAAATTACAAAGACATGCACGGAAAAATATATGGAACTGCAGGTCTCCCTCCACTTCCCAGTAATGCGCAACACAAGTGTGAAGGGGAGACCTACGTCTCTTCCTTTATGTTACTGTAATTTCCACCTGATGATGACCGAAACATGTTGCAGTGGATATATTCATAGTGCTCCAAATGCTGTGTCTGATCTGGTTATACAAATATATGACGATTAATGCACACAACGGGATGACAATACCAAAAGGAAAAAAAATAATTCTATTCCTAAGCTCAGAGCAGTGGCAAAGCATACAGCAGATATCTGGTTAGAATTTCAGAACTTCAAACGGATATGGATTGCCTTGACTGAGGCGTTCTGTCTGACTTAGCGTATGTAAAGAGAGCGTCTGCACTTGCACCATATCCGTCTCTACGATAATCCGAACATATATCTGAATGAGATAAAAAAATATTACGCTTAATATTTAAATTTTTGTGTTATCCTGGTTTATAATTAACGGAGCCTAATTAAAAGTAGTGTAGGCCTCAATGCATTGAAGTGTACTTTTTTCTGTAAACACAAACGCTTTATGTCTATGTTTCAGTCACACACTGCTGCAAACCCCATAGCACATCTTTGTTTCTTATTTTATTTAACAACTCCTTTTCAACTGCGTGTGATGTTTGTCATGAATGATGTTTTACACCTGTTTACGTGGATCAAAAAATCAAAGCATCACTCAAATAAAGAGGATCACTTATTTTTGCTGAATTATTTTCTCTGTGTTACATTTGAAGCAACCAACGTCAGACAATAATTACAAATTCGACAGAAACATTTAAGAATTCCCATTTCCACTGAGGCTAAAGTAATTTATTCTGTACATTGCTAACAATGCCTTTTTGAAACTCAGTTCCTTTGCATAATGCAACAGGAGCTAAAGAACACGAACACTGGAATACTTATTCAAAAATATGGTTTCGTTATAAATGGATCCGGTAATCAAACACAGAACTACTTTATTATTCCTTTTGCTTTATTTTTCTAGTTGAAATATCCAAGCAACTGCTTGCTAAGGGGGAAAAAACTGCCCCTAATTATCAGACACATCAAGCACAACCTCTGTCTACAGAAATATGAATTATAAATCATTTTTACATCGGGGCAAGCTTTGGTTAGGGCCTTAAGTACTGATGGGAATGAAACAAATCCTGCACATAACAGCCACACCGCTAGGGAAAACGGGCGGTGCTGACATAAAAATACATTTCTTAGATTTTACGTCGAGGAATAAAGCGGTCAGCTTCACGTATTGTTCGATTTCTTTCTCGCGACATAGCCTGCCGTTCTAAACGATCAGGTAGCTGAATCCACGCCGCGTCCGAAGAAAGAAGGCCCTGCCTTCAGCCAGCACAGATATTCAGCTGGCAATATTTTTGCCAATTTCGAAGTTATGCAGGTTGAGAGTGTATGTCGGTATTGATACGGATAACATTGAAGGAATGTAGTAAACTTAACAAAATGTTATGTCTCTGAATGAAATGACGACATGAAACTTGGTAATGGTATACCGCCACTGCTTTTGTAAATACTGGTAGGTAACTCCTCGTTATGTGCGGGTTCGACAATGCGATTTCACCGCACATTCAGTCAAGCAATTTCAATCCACTTCGGGAAATGTAAGTTCCCTTACGCGATCAACAAATCTAGACCAAATCTGCGAAAGGGAAGAAGAGGAGCAGAGTTACACTGTCATTCGAATCACTTCTTACCAATGAAACAATCTTAAAACTTAGCTGATTATTATAATATTGTCGTTTGGCTTATTATTGTCAAACGTTTCGTGAGAAGTAAAGGGCTAGACTGACGATTTGTCCAGCAACGAATAACCTGCAGGTACAGCAGCACTTCTACTAAAATGTAATTATTAATTTCAACGGCCATAAAAGTAAAACGCGTTTGCATTCCATTACATGAATATCACCTTTTTAAACTGCCATAAAAACCTGCGTGCACAATCTCCTCAACAGAATACGGTGGTCTCTTCAACCCTCTCCCTTACATCTCAGTGTCTCTTGTATCATATCCCTGCCGATCCATTCAACAAAACTACCGCCGTTTTGTCAATGGGTGTCAACTGTCATTTGTTTGGCATTAATATGACTACATCGTAAAGCACGATACGGGTATTACAGTCAAAAGGTCGGAGAAAAGAGAGAATCTGATCATTCAGACACGCTAGTTTCCTTTTATTCTATGTCATTCAATCCGATTTTTGTGTCAAAACAACTGTCGCATAAATCGTGAAATACCCTTAGGATGAATAGTACGTAAGTAAACCATAAAGTTTCATTTTATGAGGCTGCACTGTGTGAGAGTTTAAATCGATTAGGAAAATTGTCTTACAGTTTTAAACCCGACTGTACCTAAATAAATCCTCAGACCAACGTTTTCCTTCAGATAAAGAATGAGCGTGAAATAAAAATAATAGTATTAGATTCACGAAAATATTTTTAACCGAGACTAAATAAGGAAAATAAGAAATACACGTGGAAACGTTTCTTGGTAGGGTTCTGTATACCGGACATGGGAATTGAATGCTGAGATACTTTTAGGTTAAGATAATTTCTTATGTTTATTTGCTATAAAAACACGATAAGTGACAGTGAGGAGTGATTAAAAACTACAGAATTCTGCGGGACTAACCAAGAAAATTTATGAAATATCTCAGCTTTGCTATTCTGCACTCCGTCAACGTTCGAAATGTGTGTTATCTCACACTTCACATGCAATGAATATGCAGGACATTGGTTATGAAGATTGAAATGAGCTGTACTGCCGACATATATATATATGTACGGTAGCTGAATTCGTTAGACGCATTAACCTGCGAATTAAATTTTTATGCACAACTTTATTAATCTGAAAAGCTGTTTTTGAGAGGGTCTAACAGGAACTGTCGTGGATTGCAGATATGTTAGCTCATTGGTTCAAAATGACGTTTAGCTGAATGCAGAGTTCTGCTCAAAAATTCAACTATGGTATACAAATTAAAATTTACACAAATTATTACACTTCCTACTTCAAATATGTGTCAGTCGCCTTTGACAATAATTCACTATTTCAGATTCTCAGATTTGTTACAACACTAGTGTAAATACAAAACCACGCTTTAGCAAGAAAAAAAATGTAAGTATGAACGTAGTACAGAGGTGGGTCCTTGTAAAACATTTGCCGTGAAAAAACAACAAGTATTACGTATTCTCAGTGTGTGCCTGTAGCCTTATGCATCCAGCATGCAATGTGCGTGCGCCTTATCACATCATCGTCTGTAGCCTGTCTGTATCAACCATTTATTTTCCACATTATCTCACAAAAGACAGTATGTTCGGGAAAAATATATGGAACGTAAAATATGCCTTGTGATTTCTGTACAATGTTTGTCTGAAATATTTCTCATCCTAAGAAGAATTCAATCAGATATCATGCGTGCATACGCTTGTATATAAAGTACCCGTTATTATTGTCAGATTTAATGAAACTAGAATTTTGTCAATCCATGTAGTGGGTCGCTGTCACCACGGCATGGCGCGTCCTCAGGTTGCGGATAGAGGAACGGCCTCCGATAAGGAGGGTAGCTGCGAATAAATTGAATAAACAGTCGCGGACAGTCGACGAGGGGTGGTCCTCCAAATTGGGGGTTGGGCGAGGTCCTAACAACCCTTCCCTGTAAAACACTTATGTTAAGAAACATTCACAGGTGGGATACTTGCTCTGGAGACAAAACAATCCGGAGGTAAACTACTCCCCCACTCGGATCTCCGGGGGAGAGTGTTTCCAGGGGAAGCATCACGCAGGTGGCAAAGAGGGATGAAAATAGGGACTTGGACTGTTAGGAGTCTGTATAGGTCAGGGTCACTTAAGGCAGCAGCGAGGGAATTAGTGAGGTATAAATTAGATGTAGTGGGTTTACAGGAGGTCAGGTGGGACAAAAGGGGCACAGTAAGGGCAGGGGATTATGATTTTTTCTAGGGGAAAGGAAATGAAAATCATCAATTGGGAACGGATTTTTTTGTACACTGTAGAATAGTATCAACAGTGAAGAGAGTAGAGTTTTTTAGCGATAGGTTGTCATATATAGTGCTGAGAGGTCGCTGGCGTAATATTATTGTTGTAAATGTGCATGCACCAAGTGAGGAAAAAAGTGATGAGTCAAAAGATAGTATTTATGAGGAATTAGAGCAGGTGTTCGATCAGTTCTCAAAATATCATATGAAAATGTTACTAGGAGACTGTAATCCAAAAGTGGGGAGAGAGAATAGCTTCAAGCCAACAACTGGACAAGAGAGTCTCCATCAGGATAATAATGATAATGGGGTTAGACTAGTTAACTTCGCCACATAAAAAAATCTGGTGGTTAAGAGCACGATGTTCCCTCACCGGAACATTCATAAATACACCTGAACCTCCTCTGATGGTAAGACTCACAACAAGATTGATCACGTATTGATAGATAGGAGATGGCATTCGAGTGTACTGGATGTGCGAAGTTTTAGGGGAGCTGATTTTAATACAGATCACTATCTGGTGATTGCAAAGGTTAGGGAAAGATTAGCAGTGGGTAAACAGGCCGCACAGAGGTTTGATAGGAAAAGATTTAACTTGAGGAAGCTAAATGAGCCAGAGGTCAGGGAACAGTATCAGGTTGAAATTAAAAACAGGTTTGCAGCTTTGGAGAACTCGGAGGATGACGAGGGCATAAATAGGAATTGGGCGAACATTAAAGATAATATACAAACGTCAGCGAAAGAGAGTCTGGGTTTGGATGAATTTAAGCAGAATAAACCCTGGTTTGATGAAGAATGTTTAGGTTTTTTGGATCAGAGGAAGCGGGCTAAAATTCAGTGGGTACAGGATCCAAGCCAAAGCAATGTAGATAATATGAACAAGGTAAGGCGTGAAGTTAGCAGGCATTTCAGGAACAAAAAGAAGGCATATCTGAGAGCTAAAATTGAGGAACTTGAAACTAACAATAAGATCCAAAACATTAGGGTCTTGTATAGGGG
>Ga0123352_10003291_pt1 | contig 23279 bp, 11 predicted proteins | sample TergutLab28metaG_FD_89700 | JGI IMG/M metagenome (GOLD analysis project Ga0123352, IMG submission 89700) | Labiotermes labralis P1 segment gut microbial communities from Petit-Saut dam, French Guiana - Lab288 P1 | ecosystem: Host-associated > Arthropoda: Insects > Digestive system > Gut ...
AGTGGACCCCGTTCCAGACCCACTACTACTCAGAAAATCTGGTAGCGCCGGGGATCGAACCCGGGACCTCTGTATCTGTAGCCAGAAACTCTGACCACTAGACCACAGAGGCGGTCCAATATTTCGCAGGTGCATTTTATATCTATTGACAGTTTATTTAACGGCGGTTTCTCGGTTAACACAGTTAAATAGCATCTGAAGGGCCACGGCGTAATTTGAAGGAAATGAGGAGGACTAAGTACATATTGTCTTTTCGGTCGCTCTCAGTGTCCATGTTACAAGCCGGGACCTTGAATTGTGCTGCTTTGTCAACAGAAATGTTCGTTTAACTGCACTGCTGTATGTCCTGCTTGTATGCGATTTATTAAATAGAAGGTTCAAGTGTATTAATACAAATATTCAAATACAGAACCTCAACACATGACGCTTATCATTTCAGCTTCTCACAGGGCTTCGAATTTGCTCAGCCAAGAGGATCAAAATTCAGATAAAGAATTTACAAACCTTTTTTTAAGTTTGGCTCTTAGTAACAACAACAACGCTGAAGGATTTGTGTGTAAAATTGTAAGCGATGCATCGAAAATAACATAAAAGCAAAATAAAATTGCCACCATACCTAAGCGCTGTACCACTGACGTGTACAGAAAGTGTGAAAATAAGGCTTCATGTATTACAGACAACGATACTACATGGCGCCGTGTATCTGGCGTCACCTGTGTCTTTTTTCTATTGTTAGCATGTTTGAACTTTATTTAGCATCAGGGGCGCACAAACCCTGGAAACCAGCTAGTCATTGCGACCAAACTTTGTAGAGCGGCCCCTACTATTTATTTATGGGGCCTCTGTAGGAAACTTGCTTCACGTCAAAATTCTGGAATCTAGAATTTTGGGGGTGGCTTCCAGATTTTTGTAAAATAGGTGCGTCCCTCGTCGAAATGTTTCATACCCTTCACATGCCCTATACGTCATCTGACGTGTAGGGTTAGGTTAGGTTAGGTTAGGTTAGGTTAAATGACATTCGGAAAGGACACATCCTTATTTGTTAATAATATTTCGTCGAAAAAATTATCATGAGTTGGATTAAAGAGAAATCTAACGCACTCGGTGATGCAGCAACGGAACACAGTAAATGCGTTTTCATTTTCTGTGTTCATGAAGACAAGCGAGGCAGCAACGGAACACAGAAAATTTGTTTTCATTTGCTGTGTTCATGAAGACAAGCGATGCAGCAACGGAACACAGAAAATTTGTTTTCATTTGCTGTGTTCATGAAGACAAGCGAGGCAGCAACGGAACACAGAAAATGTTTTCATTTGCTGTGTTCATGAAGACAAGCGATGCAGCAACGGAACACAGAAAATGTTTTCATTTGCTGTGTTCGTGAATATAATCACCGTCACGAATACAGTCACTTATCTTTGTACCGTCATATTTATTTCATCGTGGAGGAAGATTGACATACTGTGTATTGATCCATACAATTGAACCCATACATTTGTTAAGAGGAAGAATTCAACTTAGTTGCAGGGGTTTCCGCCCTTTGTGTGCGACGAGACAAAAACACCAGATACAAAATTACAGGCAGAAGTGAAAGACATCCGTAATTGAAACAGACGATCCAATTATAACCAAAAAATATCAGTAACGCCCTCTATCTGACTTATATTTAGAGGGACGCATACCTATGTGGAAAATATTGCAAGTTTATTGTGCCTTACATAATTGGGTAAGTATTTCGCTGAAATACAAATACTGAAGTGTTTAGGCACATTCGCCTAGTAGCAAAGAGCGCCTAGTCGCTTCGTCACGTCTGTTCTTCATATCTGTCTCTGCGACGGAATTACAACACAGGTTACCACTAACGAAATGACACAACATAAATCCCAGAAAATCTGAATCCTCAGAAGCACTGCTGGGGGAACCTCAAATCTCTCAGTTTCTTTCCGTATGTTGTTTTGACAGATACAGCGGAATAACGCTAAGGTAGTTAAGACAACAAATAGTATCGAGAAATATAATAGACCCGAAATACACCTAGAATACAAAGTACGATAGAACCGACAAAATTCCAAGTTCGGCCGACACGAAACATGAATTCCAATTATAGCGTCTTGCAAATAAACAGCAGACTGCAAGGAGACACTTAAACCCCAAGAAAAAGATCAGTAATGTTCCATAACTTTAAACTGCATATTTCGAATTCTAACACGTACCGTGACACTGCATTGTAATGAAAGAGCCTTCAGCTGATTGCACACAACTGGCGATGGCAAAGCTTAGCCGAAATACGTAGTTTGAGTGCAGGAGGGTTAATAATAGCTTTCGTTGAATTTGGAAAGTTTGATGTCATGATCTGTGAAAGACAAACACAACGATATATATGTCGTCTTTAAATAAACAGACAGCTGTTCAAAAGGAAGTAAAACAAACAGGTTACAACAGACATGCAGAGAAGGCGTTAAGACGTATGGACACTTGTAATGGAGATCAACCGAATTAAAACTTTTTATTCCAGAACTTCTTAAATTTTTCCGGACAATGAAATTCTTCTGAGTTAGGACCCAGGGACGCTGAATAAGCGGTTCCCTACCATACAGCCACTTATTCCAAATGTTTGTCTCAGTAATTAACCAACTTGATGCACAACATTTTTGTTTTACAATAAGTTTATTTCATGCCTCTACATGTTTCGGGCACATGTGCTCGAAACATGTAGAGGCATGAAATAAACTTATCGTGAAACAAATTTTGTGCATCAAATAGGTTAATTACTGAGATAAATATACTGAGATGCACGGTCAGCAAAACGTCAACATTTATTCCAAATGATTTGCATAGTCATAAACACCGATAAGGAAAAAATTAAATATTGCTTTAAAAATAAGTCCCTAATTTACGAGAAGTTATTCGGAAGTTAACAACCTCTTAATTATGCATTAATTTCTTCATTATGTTTATAGAACACAACATCTGGTAGCGTCGCTTCCAGTCCATTTAGTAATCCCTCCACGTTCAGAACTAAATACCGGTATTCCGCTACCGTTTTTAATTCTTCAGATGGCTGAGACACTGAAGAATAAAATCCAACTAGATGCCACGTATTACTTTATTGTGCTTATGTTAGGTTCAACATGTTTCGAGCACCATTATGCCCATCATTAGGAGCTCACGACGATAGCGTTGGTTACCACATAGGCTGTCTGGTTCTCGAGTTGCTGCTGGTTGGAAGTTAAGTGCAGGCAGGATGGACGAGTGTCCGGACCGTCAGCCTAACATATACATAATAAAGTAATAAGTGGCATCTAGTTGGATTTTATCCTTCAGTTATCAAGATGATGCACGGTCCAATACACATCAAATTTGGCTGAGACACATTCCGGCTAGTGGACGTAACCTCCTCAAAAGTACAGGCCGGTGTATTACTTCCATTATGAAATCGCCACTTTCTATTAAATTCTTTCTAATTAGACATACTGTAACAACTCCGCGCCATATAAGCCGAGATACTGAAGCGCCACTGAATTAACAGCAAATACTGAGCAAAATTATGGTCTAATAAAGTGGGTAAACAAATCAAAGAACAAGGGGAAAGAAAGCTAATTTTCTCAAAGTGAGCCCGACACGTACCCCTATCCCGAGCCTAATCAATCAAGTTCATGCCCCCATTACACTACTTGAAGATCCTTTTTAATATTATCCTACAGTCTACGCCTTAGTCTTCCGAATGGTCTCCTTCCCTCAGGTCTGCCCCCCCACCCCAAAAAAAAATCTTTTACGCAACTTCTATTTCCTATACGTGCTACATGCCCCGCCCATCTCATTCTTCTTGACTTGATCACACGAACAATATTTGGTGCGAAGTACAGACCATTAAGCTCCTCGTTATGTAACCTTATCCACTCCCCCTGTTATATCGTCCCGCCTAGTCTCAAATATCCTCCTCAGCACTTTCCAACACCCTCAGCCTATGCTCCTCCCTCAATGTGAGCGATCAAGGTATTGATGTCATAGTTCGGAAATATACATTCGGTCACACTACATGGTGTTAATGTCGTATGCATGTAATATACACACATTTAGCTACAATCCGTGGTGTTAATGTCATAAGCATGTAATATAGAAACATATAGCTACAATCCGTGGTGTTAATGTCGTAAACATGTAATACATACACATTTAACTACCATTCGTTGTGTTAATATCATATGTATGTATGTAACATATATTTCGTTACACCCAACTATAAAATTCAATCTATCCTGTGAGTAGAGGAGTGGGATTAGATAAAGTAATGATTGACATAAATGTTTATGGCTTGCAATTGTATTCATATCATCATCATCATCATCATCATCATAATAACTGTCATCCCATCGTTATCTCTCCGCGAAGATCTAATTACTTCAATACATATTTTTTTGTGTGTTTTAGATCCGCCGGATATTGAATCACATTCTCGCACGTCGCCATGTCTGCTATTGTGATGTATAAATAACACCGCACACAGCAGTTTCACGATTATTATATTTTATCTGCATTTCACACTTCAAACGCTCGACTCCACTGATTCATTTGTTACCGTCAGCCGGTATAAAGCTATATACCAGTTACTACAGCATCCGCTCCGTTAAGTCTCCTGTACTAATATCCATTACGACTATAACATATGCCATTTGTAACGCACACATTTCTAGGCAGTCACTGGATTTGTTCTACAAAGACTAACATTAACATGACACAATTTGTTTTCAATCAATAAATCACTTATGAATTTTGCTGTGCCCCCAAAATGCATTTCGTTCTTTATGTACATGGTCATTCTTTGTTTCTGTGAATTACATTCTGATATTACAATGGAAATGACAGGCATATTGTTGCGACAGTATCCCGTTTGATTTCCCTGTAGTACGGTTCTATAAACGCGCATATTTAAAATAAAACACAATCTACGTATTTCATTTCTCACATAATCATACTACAAGTCCATATTTATAATCATATTCAACATTACCCACACGAATCGTAAAAAGCAGATTGCATATTTTACGAATCAATCTACGTCTGGCGTTTCTGTACATGTTCTGTCCTCTGAAAGTCGCTCAAGTGATACAACTTAAACCGTTTTATTGATTTAAGGATTTCTTTGCCCCTTGAAGTACTACGAGTAACCTGAATTATATTTATAGCTCGGGTTCGTAACGCGCAGTGTACACACTGTGTCTCACTTACAAAAACCAATCACTTAATGCTTTATGGGGGAAAAACTCGCTGTTTTTCCTGACATCCACACACAACAAATCAATACACTGCGTAGGCACAACGTAGAATTTCTGTATGTTGAACCTGTTTGTACATACAGTAAAGACTGCGTTTTAAAATATTAAAAATAATATCCAATTAATTTCATAGCGTCATGAATATATCTGTGACCTTGACCTAGAAGCATTTCTGTAGTTAAGGAAGAGGTTTATGGACTTAAATAACATAGAAAAGTTGGAGTCTTGTAAACAATGAGAGATGTTAAATGGTTACGACTGACTTAAGGATCGCTTGACAGAAAATCTCCATGCACTCACGAATATATAAAAAAATTGCTTTTAAAGTAAGCGAAGAAGAGTACGATAAACTTCCTTTTGATTGGTGGTTACGTAATGAAACTTGACGCGTAATAAATATACCGTGTAAGTTAGCTAACAGATACGCTTCAAGAGAGCCTTAAACCGGCAGTCAGAACAGCAAAGCTATTAATTTGCATTTAGGAGGCGCTGATTCACGTACCTGTTAAGTCGCCGGATATCCCGAATAAGGCTGTTTGTGGTTTTCCTCACTTTATCCAGGTATACGACTGGACAGTACAATGAGTCAGCTATGATCGCTTCCGTTACAAATCCATACCCAATTCATAATTTATCTATAATTCTGCGCCATACTCTGACAAACTGGTAGCGTTTCAACGTAACATATATCCCAACGCACAATAAGAAACACGAAGCAGACTAAGACAGTGTGAAAAATACTTAGACTGTTGAGTTTTGTGCTTTGTGACGATGAACAATTTGTTCTTACGGTTTGTTGGCACCTTTCCGGGTTCACTGCTCGTAACATGGCCTTCAGTCATTAGACCCCACGAACTACGGCGACAGACAAGAAAATTGGAGCTGGGAGCTTGCTAAGTATTTGAGCACACACGAACTTAAACCGGTATACAGCGTGTTAATGTCCTGTGACACGCAGCGTGAAGCATATCAGTGTATGTACACATGTTCCAGTTCTTGTAATATGCAAGTTTATATTTTACGTAAAACCAACTGGCACAATAAACATTCACCTAATTTTTTTTTTCGACAAACACACATTTATGAAAGTGAGTCTTCGTTAACGGGCAGGAGTAGGTGTAAAGGTGAAGATAAAGTCGTTCCTGTACATGGCATGAGAGCAAACAGGCGAGTGGAGGTAGAACTCCACCCATTATTAACCTCGACAGGTAGTTGGGGAGGCCCTGGCCGCTTTAAGTCTGGACACAGCCACCGGTGCGGATACAGCTAGAGGCTGCATGGGTGCCAGAGCCGGTCTGGACGTTTTGTAGATGAGATACATCTTTTGCCCCAGCCGGGATTTTAACCCTCGACCTTCGAAGCCGCAGTCTAGTCACTGCACCATTCCGGCTCCGTCGCAGTTGGGAGTGGGGAAACCAAATCAGAATGTTCCGTCACACGTGACTTTTTTTTATTTGACGTTCAGGTGACCGTGCATCGTTATAAATTCTTATAACAAAACCAACTAGATGCACTAATTTCTCAAATTTATTTTTGTAATAAAACTCTACATGTTTCGGACAATTCTTCTGTCCATCATCAGGTGTTCTTCACTGTACACACAGCATTAGTATATGTGTACAGTGTGTACAGTGAAGAACTCCTGATGATGGACAGAGGAACTGTCCGAAACATGTAGAGTCTTATTCCAAAAATAAATTTGAGAAATTAGTGCATCTAGTTGGTTTTATTATAAGAACTGTTTTTTTAGTTTGAATTTATCATAAGAGCTTACTATGGAGATCACTTGCTGTTTGGAATGTGACATCGTGTAACATGGTCGAGAGTTGCTGACACTGCGCACGATTTTCCTGCCTCCAATCTTCACGTCAGAAGATTCCGGGTTGCAGATACTTCCTATTACGAAAATGCAGATAGCACCAAGCTCCGCAGTATCTGGGTGACTGCACGAAGTCACATTCCAAAAGTCAGTGTTATTCCGGGTCGGATATGAAAATAGACCCGGTTTCCAAAATTGTGTGTATTATGCAGAAATCACGATGACGGGTAATTAGCCCACATCTGCAGTCTCTTTGAAACATTCTCATCACAAATATTCATAAAGAGCCAACTTCAACTGTACTGTTCGAACTTCAACAGTTCCTCGAATTATAAAAATTACAAAAATTATAATCAGAAGGATACCAACGATTCGGAGAAATCTGCTGCCTCCATTTTTAAGATAGAATAACAGAGAACATATACGCATAACATAACATTGAGGAACCTTGGTGCAACCATTGTTGCAGTGGAGAAACAAAACGTATTACATATTCTGAGCGCGTGTTTGTAGCCTTAGGTATCCAGCACGCAATGCGCATGAGGCATATTGTCATCTGTGTCCAGTCGGGCTGTACCATGTTTTGCTACTTTATCTCATAAAAGGCAAGATTTTCGGAAAAAAAGTTACGGAACACAAACTGTGTTTTGTTCTCCTATACAAATTTGTATGAAACATTTTCCATTCTAAGAAGAAATGAGCGAGATACAATAAAGAAGTAAAGTACCCGTTATTCTTGCCAGATATTAATGAAACTTCAATTCTCTCGACAAATTTTTAAAATTACTCAAATATCATACTTCAGCCACGTTTTCCCTTTCATTTCTTTGTAATTATATTACTGTGCTGGTTACTGATAGGCCATCATTTTTTGACGCTTTATCAACCGCTAAATATGAATGAAACAACACACTCATATTAGGGTTGTTATTAAACCGTGACAGGAAACGTTGGCGGAAGGAACTGACGCCATTTAAACTGATAGAGTATCTCAAAATTTGAAGGGTGTGTTGAGGTAAAGGGGTGAGACAGGCCTAGAGTACCTCCCTAACGATAACAGGTCCTCGATATTAATTGGAAGTATTACAAACGCAGCGCAAAAACAATTGAAATTGCTACAAACTATAAATACCAATATACTGAAATCAAAATTGACATTCGACATTCAGAGGACCGTGCATCATGATATATTCTTATAATAAAACCAACCAGATGCAATAATTTCTCTAATTTATTTTTGGAACAGAACTCTACATGTTTCGGACAGTTCCTCTGTCCATCATCAGGAGTCCAGCACTGTACACACAGCAATAGCAAGCAGTCAGCATAACCTGTATGACATATACCTATTGCTGTGTGTACAGTGCTGGACTCCTGATGATGGACAGAGCAACTGTCCGAAACATGTAGAGTTCTGTTCGCAAAATAAATTTGAGAAATTAGTGCATCTCGTTGGTTTTATTATAAAAATACTTTGAAATCAGTTTTAATGGAATTCAGAAGAATATGAAAATTTCCTATCATAGCAATATTCCCCGTTTATTTGTAGAACAAGTGACGTAACAATATCAATGTACGTATTCACTTTTACGGAACAATATACATTTTTTTTAAAATTTCGTCTCTCCTTCTCTGTTTCTTGCTTAATTTCCAGTGAGCCGATTTTAGTATCAAGCACACATTTCGTTGATAATACCAACTAGACGTACCATGTGACAGAAATGTTCCTACTCAGGTAAGTTTTAGGAAGAACATTTTGGAATAAATTTAATGAAACTGGTTTATGAAACCAAAATGCATTCCAGATCTCTATTTTGTAGGCAATATTTGTTTCCCTCCCTCTCTTTCAAACTTAAAACTTCCGTTTATTTCCGGTACACTGTATATGGCCTGTCACACTTCCGGTACACTGTATATGGCCTGTCACACTTCTAGAGAAAAGGTTTTACTAATAAAAACAGGTTTGTTTCAAACAGGGTCGGTTTTCATTAGTTTCAATACATGTGCGGAAGTAAAATGTCTTAATAAAGCTATACCGATCCCAGTGGTCGCGCGGACTAAATGCGTGGGTCTGTGGCCGCTCGCTTGCTGGGATTGGGGGTTCGAATCCCGCAGGGAGCACGGATGTCTCTCTGTTGTTGAGTGTTGTGCGTTGGCAGGTTGTTGTCTCTGCGACGGGTCGATTACTCGTCCAGAGAACTCCTACCGAGTGCGGTGCGTTTGAGTGTGATCGAGCAACCTCATAGCAGAGATCTAGGCGCACTAGGGGCTGTCGAGCTATGAAATAAAAAAACTACAGTTGCTAATGAAGCACAAAGGTATTTCAATCACGTGTGGCTACAGGGTGTAATTTAAAGTGGTTATAGATTGTGTAACACCCTGTTCCGTTTTTGAGACATACCGGGTTCTGCAGGCACCTGCCGGCATAGTACCTCGAAACAGGCCCCGCTAAGATTCTTCCACAATATATTCATTTAAGTGACACTAACGACCCCCACCATTCGTCGCTGTATATTTTACTCTACTGACAACGTCAACAAACAATAAATAAATTAACAAACACAACAGCATACCATTCTTTTCCTCAGGTACTTCACGAAGAGTGTCACTTTTACAACGACACTAATGAAATTCAAATGCCTCGTCCGGCACATTGGAGCTAAGTACATTCTTGCCTCTTGATTCACTATTATCTGTGGGAGATTAAACTAGGTTAAGTCGATACCACGACGTCAGCAAAAGTCACCTTCACACAGCATAAGGTCACCTTCACACAGAATAAGGTCCTCGCACTATTTACTTTATCACTGACCGTACGAACACTTCGTAAGTACGTAATGAGTCGATGAGCCGCTACAACGAATGTCACTTGCTGCTTTGTTAAGCTAAATTGCTTGAGAAGTGCGTGTCTTCAGGATCGATATCAATCGATACGGCAGAAATTAAATGTTCTAGGTTAAATTCTGCAAGCGTAGGGTACAAATACGTTGAATCAGAAAATCACAAAATAAAATATTAGGCCAAGTGCTAATGTGACTATGACAACAGTAAATATTATGTACGTATTCTTCAAGCCAAAACAAAATACAATAGACAAGTAGTAAGATAAATTATAAGCCACTAAGGATAACTGCGACTTCTTAAAAAATCTAATTAAGTAAATCTAAGATCAAAAACGTAAAGCAATCCACAATTGACATATTAAATTTACATATATAAGAATAAGTTCATGCGAAATTAATTTAGAAGATATTAATATACTGACAGGATATTATCTCATGCAGTATTGCTTGATTCAAAGCGACTTGATACAAAAACTCATACAGCGCGGAGTCAACAGCTAGTCGCAAGTAATTCAGTGTTAATTTGAAAACAGTGGAAGGGCAAACACTAAATTAATGTAAAAGACACTCTAATGCGCACTTAAATATGGATTTCTGGAACGCGTACGTGCAGATATAGCGACAGACCACGAAATACTGGAACGAGTACTAAGAAATAATGAAGTTTCGATCTGAAATACTGAACTGTTATATCATGTCACGGAAAACGACCTGCGCTTGCGTGCTTTGAAAATGTGAAACTATATTTCTGTGACGATGGTGATTTGTACAACCAAATACAAAGTAAACATCGAGAAAGAGTATCCCCCACCCCCTCTCTTCAGATAGGTTCTGGTAAGTCGGTCAAGATCCCTTGTCCTTCATTATTCAAAAAGCCACACCTCCCCATATCAGAAACCGTTGCTAGGAGACGTGGTCGAGTTATGACGTCACATGAGGCAGTTCAACCTTCGAATCATCGGGGTAAGTCTGTTTCCAGGCACAGTTAGTCAAGGGGTCACGCATTATTACCATACCCCATTCCTGAATATTTTTAAATAACGTAAAACTATCACAATATAAGCTACGAAATGAAACCAAAATGCTCCATGTTACTGTAGCTTATTCGATGTTTAGATACGATTATTAGATCTACAACAGTGGAATAAAATAGACTGGACGAGTAAATTATAGACCACAAGTTAAAAGCAGAGTCGATATGCAGTTGTGGCCGTTCAACATACTTTAGCTGCAGCACAGAGTTGTATTATGGATGTCAGAATTGACAACAATAATTAGTTCAGATCCTTCGCAACTGACACATCAAAATCACGTCATTTTACATTACGTCATATCGGAAATAGCGTATTTAGTGCATTTCAAACACTACTTAAACATATTAGCTATTACAAAACTGCAATAAATATAAAATAAAAACTGCAGAGCAACGAGGAGTGAAACGGATAGAGAGAGAGAGAGAGAGAGAGAGAACCTTTTAAAGAGACAAACACAGTTTAGAGATTTAAATATAAATGGACTTGCAAATTTGAAGTTTTTTTTGGGTAACTTTAAATCTTTGAATGAAACTGGCAACACCAGGTTTCTGCCACTATACATTCATTATTTTTAATAACAGTTGGTAAAATTTATCTAAACTAATTAACATCAGGTATTAAATCCATCTAAGTATATATAAACAGTGCGAGGCATTAGTTTTAGGACTTTTTTTTTAATCACAGAACTAGAACGATCTATCAGCCAACCCACTAACTACGTACTATAAACAAACATTCGTTCGCACACCGAGTTTCGTTTGTTTATCTTCGACGGTGTACGAGTTACAACTTTACGTGTAAAGTCAGTTTTCTTTATGCGTCATGGATGACGGAAACGGACAGAGAGTTGTAATAAGATTTTGTTTCAAAGCCGGTCTATCTGCGACAGTAACACTAGTATTGGTACAAAAGGCTTATGGGGATGAGGCTCTGAACCGATCAGACGTTTCTACTTGGTATTATCGATTTCGAGACGGAAGGGAACTGGTAGAAGATGACAAGAGAGATGGCCGTCCAAAATCGACTCGAAATGGGGAAAACATTGCTGCTGTTGCTGATTTGGTCAAAAATGGCCGTCGAATCGCAACAAGAATGATAGCAGAATCCTTGAACATCCCCAAGACTGTAGTTCTTCGGATTCTGAAGGAGGATTTGGGAAAGAGAAAGTTGTGTGCACGTTTCGTTCCACCCTCTTTGACATCCGAGCAAAGAGAAGATCGAGTCTCATCTTGCCAAGACATTATCGCGATGGCCGATGCAAATAATTTTTTTTTTAAATTATTACGAGAGATGAGACCTGGTGTTTTGCCTATGACCCCGAAACGAAGTGACAGAGTTCTGAATGGGCTGGTGAGACATCCCCTCGGCCGAAGAAACTGAAATTCCACAGGTCCCGCTTCAAGACCACGTTGATAATATTTTTTCGACTCTCAACCCGTAATGCACAAAGAATTCGTACCGGATGGAAAAACAGTAAACTCAGAATTTTATAAAGCAGCAAAGGATCGCCTGCTGAAGCGCATTCAACGGGTTCGTCCGGCTGCGTTCTGCTGTCGAGATTTTTTCTTGTTGCACGATAATGCGCCCGCCCACAAAGCTGCAAGTGTTTGACAATTTTTGATCGAAAAAATATTACAACCCCTTTTCACCCCCCGTACTCTTCAGATTTATCTCCATCAGATCATTTTCTGTTCCCCAAGTTGAAAATGAAATTAAAACGACTCCACTTTGCGGATGTTGCTGAGATCCAAGAAACCGTAACTGATGAATGAAAGAAGTTCCAAAAAGAGGAATTTTCGGCAGCTTTTCAGAAAATGTACGACCGCACAAAAGCCCGTATATATGGCAATAGAGATTATTTTGAATAAAAAAAGATATGCGACTTCCTCATGTGTCTCCGATTTAAAAAAAATATCAGTCCTAAAGCTTTTGGACCGCACTGTGTGTGTGTGTGTGTATATATAAATATATATATATTAATAACATTTCCTCCTCTCTCAGTTCCTCTAGACGTTGCACCGTTTTTTTCACTTCATTTTTCCACTTTCACTTGACTTTGTACAAATATTTACCAACATTTCAAAATTCTATAACCTTACAGTAACTGTTTATTTTCTTGTATTCTATTTATTCGTGTATGTATAGTCATTTATTATCTAAATTTTTCTCCAATTCTGTGCTTCATTACAGTTTAGTAATATAGTATTCATACACAAATTACTGAAATATGTAACTTACGAATTTTAAAGTGGTATTCGTGTTTGTAAAAGATATCCCATAATTTATAATTTATGTACGGGTTTTCGGTATAACATTTGACTGTAGAATTAATAAAACAAAATACAATACAAGTAATAATTGTATGCGGAATCATCCGACAACGTACCTCAAAGCATGTTTCCGTGTCTCACACAGCACACATGTCCTGGAAATGGGCCTGAAGGTGCTTGAATATTGCCGATACATGTAAAGGTTAAGCAGTCCCGTTGCAGGCCTGGAGTGGCCCAGAGGGTTCCAGGACGTTAAAGATTCCCAGATTTCATGACAACGGCAAAGGATGGTGGAAAGTTTGTCAGCCTTATGCTCATGGTACTCATTTCTGTTAGAGGCTGAGTCGACCCCAGGGCCATAGTGCGATCGGAAGGATTTTACGTCAATGAAAGATTCCAATGACAACAGCTGGGATCGAACCAGCGACCTCGACCTTTCGATGTGTAGCACAGCACCTTAACCACTGTGCCACCGCGGTCCTGCCGATACATGTAATTCAGTTAAATATATGTAAATACATTATAAAATAGTACTTAAACGAGACTTTGCAGGTCTCTGTAACATTACCGTGAACTTGAGACTTTGCCTTACTTCAAGAGACGTGTACTTTATCCATATAAATTACCGCATTTCTCTTATCCCTTAATGAACAATATAGGTACTGTAGTGTAACACAAAAGTGAGGCGCGTTTGTGCAAATATTGTTGCAGTGGAAAAGCAATAAGTATTACATATACTACGTGCGTGTCTGTAGCCTTAGTTACCCAGCATTCACTGGGCATTCGCCGTATTACATGAATATTTCAAACGGGGCTTGTAAGGTTCTACATCATTTTTCCACATATCTTATAAACGGCACTATTTTCGGAAATACGTTATTACATATAATATGTGTGTTTTCATTTTCTGTACAAATTGTTCTTGAAACATTTCTCATTATGCGAAGATCTGAGGGAAATATGATCATATATATATATATATATATATGTCTTCATGTAAAGTATGTGTTACTCTTGTCAGATTTTAAGGACACTTGGATTTTCATGACATATTGTAGAAAAATCTTCAAAATATAAAATTTCATGAAAATACCTCGAGTGGGAGCCGAGTTGTTCCATGCGCACAGTCACACTTAGCGACAAACCTCACAGTCGCTCAAATACTTTGTTGTCCAACTGATGCACTGAAGTATATAAAACCGTTAAATCGTTAAAAACCAATTAAACTTATAAAATTCGCTGCAACATGTTTCGGTTCACGCAGGAACCATCATCAGGGAGCTACAATCAGAGCTTAGCTAAAATTACAAGTCTTGTTCAACAATGCGTGTCGGTGCAGACGTTGTCAGTGTTACGGCATAACATTGACAACGTCTGTACCGACATGTACTGTTGAACAAGGCCTGTAATTTTAGCTAAGCTCTGGTTGTAGCTCACTGATGATGGTTCCTGCGTGAACCGAAACATGTTGCAGCGACTTTTATAAGTTTAATTGGTTTTTAACAATTTAACGGTTTTATACACTTGAGTGCATTAGTTGGACAATAAAGCGTTTGATATCATTGATGTACGGTGTAACCATGAAGACTCATAGTCGCTTTTCACAATTTTGCGAAGGCCCCAAAACGAAATTTTAAAAGTCAGTGTCAGTAGCTCTACAAAAAAAAATTCGACCTACGATTCTGCCAGCATTTCTATATTATTTTGAGTCAATACCAAACAATAATCTGTTGCTATTGGTTTCCAGTCACATATGCAGTTGTGCGGTTTATGAAGGTACCGGTAGCAGTTTACATGAAGACGGACCCAAACCCCCGAAGAGATCAGAGGTAACGCAAAGGTTAAAAGTGGTTCTTTTCTAGCTAGACTGACTGCCAGGAGTGGAGCTTTGTTGCATTTAGCGAGCACGTAAATGATACCGTCAAGAAGTATGATTTCCTATAATATGAAAACAAGGCTTGCAAGTATGACTACATTAAGTAGTTATAATAGGGCAAACATGAGTATATTGAAGTAGCTATAACATGGCAATATGGATTGCAAGTTTGATTACATTAAGAAGATAAAATATGAAAATAAGGATTGCAAGTATGAGTATATTAAGTAGCTATAATACGACAAAAGAAAACACAAGTAGGAATATATTAATATAATATGACAATATATAATATTAATATAATATGACAATGAGTTTTGCAAGTATGAACATACTAAGTAGCTATAATAGGACAAGTATGAGTATATTAACTAGCTATAACATGACAATATGGCTTGCAAGTATAATCATATTAAGAAGCTATAATATGAAAATTAAGTTTGTACGTATGATTATATTAAGAAGCTATAATAAGGCAACAAAAATCACAAGTCGGAATACATTAAGTAGCTATAACATGAAAACAAAACTTATGGGAATTTCAAGTGGCTGTAATATGAAAATAAGGCTTGCAATTTTGATTACATTCAGTAGCTACGAAAGGGTGCTGATAAGTCCTTAGCCCGAACTACTTCCGGATGTCGTAGGACGGAATCGATAGTGTCGTTGGAAGGAGGGGTCTGTTCATGTGCCGAATTGCAAGTCTTTTCTTGTTACAGAGGCTGAAAGGAAGCACGTCAAGCGACGCGCGCGATTTCAACAACACGGAGATGCGAGCTGTTATCAAGGTTTTTTTTTTCTGCAAGGCAAGGCGCCGAAGGAAATTCAAGCCACTCTGACAGAAACATTAGGGGAACATGCACCATCGTATGCCACCGTCAAAAAATGGGTGACCCAATTTAAACGTGGTAATTTTTTCGCCTGCGATGCGCCTCGACCTGGACGACCCAAAACAGTGACCACCCCGGAGATTACTGGTCAAATTCACGAGCTAATCTTGGAAGACCGCCGGATTTCGGCTGAGCAACTGGGCATCTCACGTGAGCGGGTTGGGTCCATCATTCATGAAGATTTGGACACGCGGAAGGTCTCCGCGAAGTGAGTCCCGAAATGCCTTAACGCGGATCAAAAACGTCAAGAGTGCCAGTCGTCTGTGCAACTTTTCGAATTTTTTGGGCGCGACCCAAATGATTTCCTGTCGCGATTGGTGACCATGGACGAAACCTGGTTATATCACTATGTCAAAGGAACAATCAGTGGAGTGGCGGCATAGCGGCTTACCCTGCCCCAAAATATTCCGTTCCAAAAATCCGTTGGAAAGTTTCTCGCCTCGATTTTTTGGGATCAAGACGGCATCCTCCTCACTGATTATCTTCCAAAGGGCAAAACTAACAACACAGAGTATTATTCATCTCTGCTGGTGCAAGTGAAGGACATTTTGAAGGAAAAACGCCGCAGGAAGGTCACCAAGGGGGTCTTGTTCTTGCACGACAATGCCCCGGCTCGCCGGGCACTTGCAACCCAGAAGAAACTGGCCTACCTGGGCTTCGAAATGTCTTGATCACCCACCCTATTCTCCGGATCTGGCCCCGTCGGACTACCACTTGTTCCCTGGACTGAAAAAGAACAATTTAAAGTTCGCCATTTTTCGTCCGACGCGGAGGCCATTGCTGCCGCGGAGACCTGGTTGGACGGACAACTTTCTGAATTTTTTTTTGAGTGGCTTGCAAAAGTTAGAGCAACGGGCTAAGAACTGTACTGAGCTTCGTGGGGAGTATGTTGAATAAACCCCGAGTTTGGTCGCTGTAGCTTGTTTCCTTTCTGGTCGGGCTAAGGACTTATCAGCACTACCTCGTATAATACAACATAAATTGCACCCATGAATATATGAAGTAGCTACAATATTACAACACAAAATGAAAGTAAACAACTCATTTCAGAATCTTCTCACAGAACAGACGTAAGTAAAAAGCTGAAATACCAAAGATAATCTTCAGTTCGTAGAAACAACGCTGCTGGAAATGAAAGGACATAAGAAAATGCGCCATATTTTAACACTGAACCTACCACAGGAAATAAAATTGTATATGTCTATTGTAGTTCTGACTTCAGTGCCTGAAAGGAGCAACGGTGGTTGCTTAAGTTTTCTGAAGGGCACGCCTGACAGACTGCTAATTCGCACCATCTGTGAATTAAAATTAATCAGTGTAAAATTCTGCGAAACAGATAAGTTTTCCGGAAACGGATTTCATTAAAATACAGTAAATGGAATGTACGTGCGCCTGGAAATTTCAAAGTGCAAAATAACAGTAGTCAACAGCATCTAATTATTGTGGCAGAGGAAAGGTTGATGAACGTGACACCAAAAGACAAAATTGAACTTACGATTTATATTAGGCCATTACAACTTGGTTTCACGATGGTAAAAATTTAGCTTTTACCATCGTAAAAATTTAAACATTGCGTCTAGTGGGTAATGATTAACGTCTTTCACTCGGCACAAATATAACTAACACAATTTTCGAGAGAAATAATAAATTAATTCAGGACTCTGTATCAGTTTTGTGGGAAAAATTTTACAAAGAAAAATAAGCGAGTCACATCCTTCTAAATGTAGTTACACTTTAAAAAAATAGAAATTTTCCGCCGTTCCGGAGGGTATTTCTGTATTTTCCTTCTGGGGGTGAAGTCAAAATAAAATGTAGCCACATGCTAAATAAAGGCATGTAAAAATCGTGCCCTTCGATTGGTCAGTAATACAGCAAATTGTCACCGAAAGCAATTGATTATAATGTACAAACACGACTGTCCCACTCTGTTATATTCAACAGTTCCCACATCCACGTCGGACCAAAATTTATGTTGCTGTGATCCCTCACTGCTGATCGCAGGTGGCGGACGATACAAAATTAGCGAGGTCAGTGTTGCTGCAAAATGTGGGTAGATAAAACGCTGAAATGAAGTCCTTCACTGACGGTTTATTTTTTCTCTAATACGAGGCCTTCAGCAGAGTGAAGTAAAGTTTTGCAAGGGCGTAGCCTCTTGTAAAATGTGTCACGAGGAACTGAGTAACCGAAACTCGGATGTAAAGTAGGTTGGGTTAACAAATTCCAGCACTATTTAGAACATAATGTGTTTATTGTTCAGAAAAGAACTTACGCAGAACCAAGCCGTCTAATTTTATAGCCATCTGGATACGTACAGTGTGAGGTCTAAATGAGGGACTTACGTTAGTACAGGTTCACTTGAAAAAAAACTAACGTACTAATTTTAAGCGCTCTGAAAAATACTGTTCCTTTGAAGAATAAAAGACCAACTTGATGTCACTTGTTATTGTATTTCACTTCTTATGTACTCAACATGTTTCGGATATAAATATATCCATCACCAGGAGCTTGTGACTGTGTTGTTGAATTACCACGTCGGTCGTTTTGTTCTCGGTTCGTTGTGTGTTGGAGATTTGGTGCGGATGGGTTTGAGTGGTGTCCGTGTTGCAGGCTTCATGCAGGCTAAAGCACAACTGCAACACAGATACCACTCCAACCCAACCACATCGAATCTCCAACACAAATCGAACCAAGAACAATACTACCAATGTGGTAATTCAAGAATAGTCACAAGCTCCTGATGATGGATATATTAATGTCCGAAACATGTTGAGTACATAAGAAGTGAAATACAATAACAAGTGACATCAAGTTGGTCTTTTATTCTTCAACTATTACAATGATGCACGGTCCAATAGACATAAAATGTACCGTTATTAAAACAGCATTAGAATAAAAACGTTGAAGTACCAGACACTAAACACAAAACTTCTAAAAGTATCAGTTAACAACGATTGTCGTTCTCTGTGTATTGTTGTTTATTATCCCATATTGAATTTGAATCAGACTTCAAAGAAAACACCAAACAAGAGACACCGTGTAATAGTCAAGAAACCGATTCGTGTTTACGATGGGGTTAGTTTGAATCTCGGGCAGAAAATGGACAGCTCTGACTTCCTTCACGAATTTTGTCACTCCTTTAAAGCAAACGCTATAATGGTATCTAAAACAGACCATAACTAACTTATTTATAGTACGTGACTCCAAACATATTTACAGAATCGCATAATTCTTCACTTCCGCTGTATACCTATAACCAGGCAGGCACGTGCTAGAGGGACGTAAAGTACATTTCCAGTAACTAACCAACTAAATAAATAAATAAATGATAAAAAAAGTCTGGTCATTCATAAACGAAGGATTAACAATTTAAGAAGCAAATCAGGATGTACTGCTGTTGACACATATTTATTAATATTTTCTTTTTGTGGCTCGCCTGCCCCATTGGCACAGGGCCTCCTCATTGTTGAGGCTTCGAGATCACATTCAGACACGCCACACTCGGATGGGAATCCTCTGGAGGGAGTGTCAGCCCGTCGTAGAAACCTCTACCTGATAACACACAATACTCACACGAGTCAGATATCCATGGACCCCGGCGGGAGTGGAACCCACAATCCCAGCTAGTGAGCGGCCGCAGACCCTCGCCTGAGACTGTGTGAAAACTGGGATCGGCTTTATTAAGATTAATATTAGATATTAACAGTACATGGCGACACGTTTCGACTCACTTTTAGGCCATCTTCATGCCAATATTTTACATGAAATAAATTACAGCAGCTTGCATAAACGTATTTGCTGGGATTGCTATAAATCAGCCGAGAAATAACGTGAACAGGCTGTTGTAATCTATTTTACATAAACTATTAGCAATAGTGTGGACTAAACGCAGGCCTGAGCTTTGTTAACGGGTTCTAATTGAAGGATAAGTGAATATCTGTGTCACTTGTGCCACTTTCGAGGTGGAGAATGAATGACGTCATCAGAGTGCAGTAAAACCGCTATGCGGTTTTCCGTGTACGAGAAGGGGAAATACGGGACGAGGGGGATGGAAAATTGGATTTGGTTCAGAAATTGGTGAAATGAAATTTTAGGCACCATCAAACTGACAAAGTATTGTTTCAGAGGACGTCCTTCATTCTGTATTTTAACATAACATTTCTTCTGTGTAGGTTTCTTTAAATTGGAAAGATGATATGCTAAAACAGGAATGACGTGAGACTTCGGTATAAAGGGCAGTAAGAAATGTAAATTATTTCATTCAAGACAGTAAAATGGCTGAAAGGAAATCATGGGAATGAAGTTATGGAAAAATGCAATTACATTTTCCTTCACCCCATTTCACTGCTTTAATGGAAGTTGCACTAAGTCTTTCTACACGACGAAATCAGATACGTCGCCCGCAAATATCGCCTGTTTCTACCCTGAATTACTTTGGTTTATAACACTATAACTATCAATTTAAATTGTCTGTGGACTTTCAGTTACAGACAGACAGACAGACAGACAGACATCACGTATAACTTACCACGCATCCTATACTTTCTACCAGCAAAAGAAGGCAATTCGCCCCAAACAAACCTCAATAGGAAAAGCGTGAAATAAAAATGGCATGTAGCAAAACATACAGCTTGAGTAATCAGACGTTAGAGTGCAGTGGGAACCAAATAAATACTGTATATACATAAAGAGTTATTAAAAATAGCAGAACTTTTCTATATTTACTTCTGTTTACAACACACATTCGTGATGTCTGCCAGACGACAATAAGAATAAGGTTAAGAGGTCGCTGCTTGAATCGAGATAATCTATACTGTGCGCAGTGGATCCTGCCAGGGTGTAAAAATTGTGCAACGCAACAGTGACGTCACGTGGGTAGATAGCAGAGGATGGCGAAATTGGTGGAAACCTAACGAGTGAGAAAAGAAGAGCTAATCTTCTTTGCAACTACGGCATATTATTCGTCAAGTGCTGACACCTGTCAGGTCGAAGAGGAACGGGGGACAAGATCGATTGGTATAACTACAGACACCTAGCCAAAAAACATCACTGAAATTTGTTAAATATTTCCTGTATTAGTGTTAGAATTTGCTTTAGAAACATAATACGCACATGCATCTCTACCTAGTATGGTCTACATTTTAAACCTACTGTTACAAATTCCAATTCACGACAATCCTTGCACGGGTTTTTAGAGGACAATTTTGATGTGTATTGGACCGTGCATCATCTTGATAACTGAAGAATAAAATCCAACTAGATGCCACTTATTACTTTATTATGCTTATGTTAGGTTGAACATGTCTCGGGCACCATTATGCCCATCATCAGGAGCTCACGACGATAGCGTTGGTTACCACATAGGCCGTCTGGTTCTCAAGTTGCTGCTGGTTGGAGGTTAAGTGCAGGCAAGATAGATGAGTGTCCGGACCGAACGGTCCGGACACTCATCCATCCTGCCTGCACTTAACCTCCAACCAGCAGCAACTCGAGAACCAGACGACGTTCGGTCCGGACACTCATCCATCCTGCCTGCACTTAACTTCCAACCAGCAGCAACTCCAGAACCAGACGACCTACGTGGTAACCAACGCTATCGTCGTGAGCTCCTGATGATGGGCATAATGGTGCCCAAGACATGTTGAACCTAACATAAGCATAATAAAGTAATAAGTGGCATCTAGTTGGATTTTATTCTTCAGTCTTTAAATGACAGTTTTGCAATAAACTTCTAGAATATGTACAAGGAATGGAGGCAAGTTCTATGCACTCTATATTTTCTGTAATGAGTTATTTAACTACTCTATATATTACTGAGATTATATAGCAACTCTAATAAGTGACTGAACGAGTGAGCAAGGAGCGGTTGTGGAATTATTATGACAATAAACTAAGAAACTCGAGAAACCCGTTCCAGTGCAACTTTGTCCACCACAAATCCAACATGGATTGGCATGGGATCGATCTCCAGCCTCTCCTTTCAGGGACCGGGCACTATCTGCTGCAACATAATACGGCCTTTATGTATTCTTATTAATACTGGAAGTAAACGAAAGTATGTAGCCAGCGTTATCTATAATAACCACTAAAGAGGAACATGGGACAACACCGTATCTGTTACGAATTTGACGTCAAAAAATAAAACCCATCTTAGGAAGTTTAAAAATTGAAATACTTCTGAATAATGATTAAAAACTCATCCCACCTTGCAGTAAACACACAACTCTTTATTACAAACGCCAACCCCTTAATGCTGTGGGGAAACAATCACTTTTTTTCACTGTGACCATCATAGGAAGCATAAAAACACAAAAGAAGGAAAGCGCAAAATTTCTAACATTCAGGGGAGTTGTACAATACACAAAACAATGTGTTTTAAAGGAAAGTAACATTGATACACAACATTCGTGTTTGTCTTAGAAGACTTTCATTTATTGTGTATTTAATGTGTGGGGAAAACTACTAGAAACTATACATAGTACTTTCTTACCTCGGTGTTGTTTACCTTTTGTACATGTTGTATTTTAAGATGTCTTGTGTGTATTGTTGTGGTTGTCTTGTGTGTATTGTTGTAGTTGTCTTGTGTGTACTGTTGTCTTCTTATGTGTATTTGTTGTACTATGTGTGTGTTGCTGTTTTTACTTTAGATGCCGGACTGCTGGCTAGAAGTCACTATTCGGAAGGTCCTGCGACCGGCCACCTCGACACAGGTTTTTCTTGGTTTCCCTGTGTCTGTAAGCAAATGCTCAGATGGTTCTCAAGATTGAAGTTGCCACTACATGCTTCTCATGTAGCCCTCCCGACTTAAATTTATTAGTAAAAGAATTCATATTTTGTATACACGTAAAATAACCTCTGCCACCGGCTGACAACCCAATTGCAGTTTATTATTATTATTAAAGACGCTGCCAATAATGCGGACTGTCTTACACTGGTGCCAAAGTGTACGATTATCAATGAATAGTGAAATGGAAGGGGCGTGCAAGTAATAGTGGTCAAATGTGAAATAGTGTCACAGCATGTGCCTGGAGGAAACCGAGGCAAAAATGCACATAAAAACTCAGACAATATAGCTTTTCTCCAGGAATCATAATCTCTACACAGGCAACACAGCTTGGCTCCAGGCAACACAGCCTGTATATTCAATACACTGTGTCTCCAGGCAACATAGCCTATATATGCAATACACTGTGTCTCCAGGCAACATAGCCTGTATATGCAATACACTGTGTCTCCAGGCAACATAGCCTATATATGCAATAAAATGTGTCTCC
>Ga0123352_10003293_pt1 | contig 23274 bp, 14 predicted proteins | sample TergutLab28metaG_FD_89700 | JGI IMG/M metagenome (GOLD analysis project Ga0123352, IMG submission 89700) | Labiotermes labralis P1 segment gut microbial communities from Petit-Saut dam, French Guiana - Lab288 P1 | ecosystem: Host-associated > Arthropoda: Insects > Digestive system > Gut ...
CCCACATCCCACCTCCTGGAGATCCATCCTAATATTATCCACCCATCTACGCCTAGGTCTCCCCAGTGGTCTCTTTCCCTCCGGTTTCCCCACCAAGACCCTCTACACCCCCCTCTCCTCCCCCATACGCGCCACATGCCCTGCCCATCTCATTCTTCTCGATTTTAGCACCCGCACAATATTCGGTGAGGAGTACAGATTACTTAGCTCCTCGTTATGCAGTCTCCTCCATTCCCCCGTTACCTCGTTATGAGCATTACTTAAGGAATTTTAATTTTCTAGTATCATCCACGTTTAGTTTGTTTCTCTGATTGACAAGCATTCTTCGATTATCCGATTGAAAATAAACTTCAGCCTTAAAAGTGTGCATTGCGGATGGCAGTTGTAGCTGTAGGAGTAAGTACATACCACAGTGGCCATCTTCACAGCTTTTGGTGTATCTAAATATCTCGAGGCTAAATTACATTTTTTAGAGTCTTTTTCTATTCCAAAAATAGTATTATTTATTAGTACATGCATGTCTATATACATGTAATTATATTGTATATATATATATATATGTATTATATTAAACGTCTAGGTTGTAAATACTGAACATTATGAGCAGAAATTTATTAAAATCATAATTTAAAAATATGTTTAAATCGGTATTGCTACATTCATCTTTTCAGAAAAATACTATAGCGTACGTCTTTTCACCAGTATAACCTTATGCCCGTTTTTTTCGAATAAAGTTATGGTACTGGTATTTTTACAGAAGATTAAAAATTGTTGAGAACACGTAAATTTGAAAATTAATATTTCAGTCAAAAGGTATTTTCTATACCTTACACAGAAATTACTTTTCTCAGTAGATATTGTTTGCTACATTCTGTAAGAATGTTGAAAGTTTTCAGCTTGTGATCACGCAAGTTGCCTGACGACTGAAATGTGAGTAATGTAGTCTGGTTTAATTTTAACAAGGTTTTAGAAGAACCTACTAATTTTTACTGATAATATTCATAATTTCAAGAAATTCCGAAATAAATTTAATGTGTTCTTTTTATTAGTAAATTATACAGTCTTACAAGAACATATACTGAGTTATTACAGCATGGTAAGGTGAAAGGTAAGGTGCACCCTTGTATAGGCACTGAGGCTCTGTACAGGCCGTACAGCCCATAGAGGGAGTAGAGGTATAGCTCTACTCTTTCTTGACCACGGCACTAGAAGGGGGTGAGGGGTCAGCGTCACGCCCTGGCCGTTCTTTACCCCGGAAAAGACCCGGTACCCATTTTACAGGAGGCTGGGTGGGCCCCAGGGCCGGGCTGGACAGGTGCGGAAAATCTAATCCCCACCGGGATTCGATCCCCAGACCGTCCAGCCCGTATCCAGTCGCTATACCGACTACACTACCCGGCCGTGTTATTACAGCATATATTCCACTAATTTCGACTTAACATGCATTTCACTTCACATGCCTGACATGGCTACATGATAACTCCCTTCAAAAGTCACATGTTACATTTTTCTGCTCTGTCTTTTAATTGTACCCATAAATCTAAAATGAACGAATGGGCGGCGGGTGGAAGAGGGGAGGGAATGTGAGTTTTGACTGAAGAAAATAATCGCCTACAATAGGATGCATTCAATGGGCTGAAAAGAGGAAATAAAATTGTAGACCTAAAATCTCATAAGCGTTTCCACAAACCTACAACCCACTTGTAAATGGCATTGTCCTGAACCTTCCAAAGAGTCCTTCAGCGCTACATACAAAGCCACTTTTCGGTTTTGTGTGGGCATATTATTTTTACTGTCGTGTGCTCGACTTAGCATTATTTTGTTCTCATATACCTCAATTCTGTTGTCTATGAGAAGGACTGTAGATATACAGGAAACGAATTCCAGTCCAGTTGCTTCACGTACGTACATGCATACAGACAGACAGACAGACACAGACAGACAGGCGTACATACATACTTATATACATACATACATACATATATACATACATACATACGAGTATATACATAATACATATTTATACACATACATACATACATATATCCATACACACACACACACACACACACATGACTGTATGCATACATACGTACACATGTTCATACCTACTAACAATTATTTTAACTAATAATTAGAATAGCAGCCATTTTAGCTGAATAAGAATTTAACTGATATTAATAAACGACACGGAAACTTTCGTCTCCGGCTGCCTACGTTTAGAGTGACACCGTCAACCTAGCGAACCGCTGTTTGTGTTTAATCTGGCAGTATTCGCAATAGAAGCTCTGTGCATGAAGCAGCTTACGTCTTCACATTTTCAGAAGTAACAGGACTTTCGTTTGCTCTGAATGTACGTAGGATTATTATCAGTTCACTTAACAATGTCACTAAAAGCAAAGATGCACCCCTTCCTTTACAAATCGTAAAGTGTTATTCATCTGTATTTCAGTGGCTTTGTCGTAGATAGTGTCACAGGGCTGGGTGTTCCCGTGTCACCGTTTTCCAAAAACTAGGAATGTTTTCGTCTTTGGATGGAAGAGGGGTTATTATTAGAATTTTTCCCCAACTTTTGAGGTCTTGTAAAAAGAAGAGATCCAAGTCAATGGGAAATGTAACAGGCAGTAGTAAAAATTATTGTATATATTCGTATGTCTCATCAGAAGTAAAAATTTTGCGATCTGAAAGGAAAACTGAAGAAAATGTTCCTATCTTGTCTTTATAAAAATCTCAGCTTGGAGAGAATCAAATGTTAGGCCACCGAGAAGTCTTCAGTGGCCATGAGGTTTAAGCACAATATTAAGATTTTATTAGCAGCATTTTTGGTATTTTCCATTGTTTTTCTCAGCGTCACCGATACATTGATAAAAAAAAAGATGAAAGAGTGCCTCTGGAAGAACTTACGTTAAAGAATAAGTAAATATTTCTTAAAACCTTTGTATGTTTTCTTAGAACGGAACACATGAACTGAACTCACAATGTCTTTTCATCATCTGGCACTCTCCTACTGAGACATGCGTAACGGTTATCGGTATTGTCAGGGATCCGTGTGTGGTAGGAGACAGCGATATAATAAAGAAGATCAGGCTGTTTGAAGATGTAAGTATACTTTCAAGTGTCAGAATAAGTCGGTTGAATTTGATTGGTCAAGTTAGCAGAATGGTTAGTAAAAGAAAAGTAAGTAAAGTATCATAATCCCCAAGGAAGTCGACTAAGAGGACGACCAAAATATCGATGGTGTAACTGTGTACATACATATATTAATGGATGGAAAATTAAATACTGGAAAAAGAGGTAAAGAACAGAGCTACTGGGAGAAGTCCACTAAGGAGAAGAGGGTTCGCATTGGATTGGTAGTGTCATCTAAGAAGAAGGAGTAGAAGCAAGGGGGGGGGGGGAGAAGGAGTCTATTTTGGAAGTTTCAAATTGCTGTCTTGCGGAGAGTGAAAACATGTATTTTGATATAAACCTGAACCCTACCTTTGTTTCGGATGATAATGCTGGTGTCTCAGGATGGATGAAATTCATCCTGGAAGGAACCTGAAGTGCAGAGAGCAAGTTCTTCCGAAAAGATCGTATTTTCCAGTAAGCCTGAAGTGTCACAAGAGAGGATACCAAACTTAGAGAGTATGGAATATATGTAATTCCTTTAATTTTCATATGTTATACTATTCTACAATAGCACGACAGTGTGCAAGATTGTATAAACGCAGTTTTGTAGTGCACAGTGCTCACCCTGCTCGGAAATGTGACGTGTCCGTGACTAACGTGACGTAATTTTAGTGCATTTACTGTTTTATCGTATAAGCATAAGGGACATTATGCAAGGGTAAGTCCGAGAATATCCGGAAATATGTTGCATAATATTGTTGTATTGGCTGTACGACCCTGGGGACATGCAGAAACATGTGGTCTCGTAGAATAAGTGCTTTGAAAATACTAGTCATTTCGGGGAAAAATATGCTAGTGTACAAATTTAAGTAATATTGTATTTAACAAAAATTCGGATAATTTCTGAACAACCCTCATGTATGATACGTGCTACATTAATGACCCCTACGTCATACCCAAATTTTTTTATATTTTGTGTGATTCTCGTAAGAAAAAGCAACATTTCCCTAAATGATATTAATAAGAAGGTGTTTTCAGTGAAAAGGCAGCGTGTTGTGAGGACGGAGGAACTGCAATTCTCAGTATCCTTCAGACACGCCCCAGACTTCAGTATCATTATATCAAAACAGCTATGGACATATTGGTATTTTCAACGGCAAAACGACGTTAGTATTTCATTTAATATATTTTAATTTTTTTAATTTTAATCCCACTAAATTAGTGGACTTTAGTGCTTGAATATTATTCAGGCGCAAAATAAGATTTCGCAGGTTATTCAACATAGAAACCACGACAATACGCACGCGGGCACAAACATTCATATTGACGGACACGCACATACGCACGCATGCATTCACACTCAGTTACTAGCTCCAATTCACACAACCTTAGTATATTAAAAGTTTAGTTCATTTTTCTTAAACATATGATATATTTTCAGCGCAGATGAATTTTTACATAAAAGCAGTCCCGTTAGAGGACCGGACAGGCCCTGAGGTTTCCAGGAGGTTGAGGCTCCCAGATTTCAACACAGTCGGCACATGACTGTGGTAAGGTTGTCAGCCCTACGCACCGGCCGCCTTTACCCCAAGGAAATATTTCTGGTACTAACTTCTGTTAGAGGCTGAGTCAAACCTAGGACCATAATGCGACCGGAAGGATTATGTCAATGAAAAATTCCAATGACACCATCGGGAATGGAACCCACGACCTTCCGGTATGTAGCGCAGTGCCTCAACCAACTGCGCCACTGCGCATCCCGACGAATTGTTGCATAATTGCAGAAATAGAGCACAGATTGCAGAGCAACCCTTCATTTACTTGACCCGTTAACGTCCCTCTATCAAAGTAATTTGGAAACAATACGGCGATAGATGTTGTGCATAAACTTGTTTGTGGTATATGAAAACTGACTTTACAAGATGAAGGGTTGAAGAGGGAAGTCGCCCCACAGTCGTGCATTGGTAGTTTGTAGTCCCTGGTTGGTTGTCATCAGGGGAGAATTGTGAGGGTGGACTCAATATGGCACTGCTATTCCATTTTGGAAGTGTCACCGACAGAGAGTCAGTTGGGTTTTGGGATGTCAGTGGTGCGTGCAGGCGTGGGTATTTTTGTAGTGATGTTGATGTTGGGAGATATTGCAGGGGAAAATATCAACCAGAATACCAAACCCCTCCGTTACACCAGCAGTTGGAAAAAGTAGAAAACGTAGTAACACGGGAACAGCTGGTCTCTCTCTCTGCCACTTATCTCTGAAATCTCTACCGTCATTTTCATGGATCTTTCAACTTGTCTGTTTCCTGGCAAATGCGATTCACTGCGATTAACTTGCCGTAAGATTTGATCTTTTGTAAAAAAAAAAAGTATGTGGTGTAAAGTGAATGACAAAAGGTCCACTAAGCTGCAGTCTACAGCCATGAAATTCAAAACAGCCAGTGGAAAAATAAGTGAAAGTCCAGGATGTGAAAAGCGAAGCTGCCGTACTCCGGCTTCACACACAGAAGCTTATACGTAGTTTCAAAGAAACGTGACGACCAAATAGAATTAATTACAAGTGCACAGACAATTATGCTACATATGGTTCCTGAAAAGTACCACCCAACTAGAAGTGAAAACGTACAAGTTCCAGGCCTTTCGGTGTTACTACCTTAAGGACAGGGACGATGAATACGTAGCCTAATTTGTAAAATATTTAGCAGGTGGAGAGATTTGGAGTTCTGATATCGATGACGATAAAGATTTAAACATTTGGGAATTTCAGGCCATGCCAGTGGGTAAATTATTCACTAACTAACGAGGCGTTATAATCCAAAAGGCTTGAAACTTTATATACCTTATATTTAGGCTATGAATTTTTCCCCGGAAGAGAAAAAGTTTCTTTTACGAAATCACCAAGCCCTTTGTTAGCGCAAATGCATATATCCTATTTTAGCTTTTTTTTAAAAAATATTTGACCTATATGTACGAAATTTATTATGGATTTTATGGCATTGTACGGCATAGATGTGAGGGTAATATTGATATGGATCTTTAGGAAAAGGGATGGGTGTGCATGGACTGGATTGATCTGGCTCTGAATAGGGACAGATGGCGGGCCCTTGTAAACGGGGTATTGAACTTCCGGGCTCCATAAAATACGGAGAAATTCTTGATTAGCTGAACACTGTTTAGCTTTTCTAGAAGGACTCTCTTCCATGTAGTGTGGAATTATATGATACCCACACACCTTAATCCCAGCTGTGTGCCGTCAATAATAACAAGATAGCTGGAGGCACAATTGTGCTTCTTGCTTTCGATTTCTGTTATTGTGTATAGTAAGTGGCCTTGGATAAATATGAATAAAGTTTTAAGCCAATAGAATAATGACAATAAAATAATTACATGGGGATCGCCCGAAAATTGCGTTTAGATGGTGATACGGAGATATGTACTAAACAGAGGAGTAAGTACACTGCGACGACGCAAACTTTTGTAATATATCGAAACATTTAAACTATACAGTAATTCTACTTGAGTAATAAATTTTTCGTAAAAGTGTAATAATAAAAATGTAATAATATATGTGCCTCTCTTAAAAATCTATGCAACAGGAAAGCAGGTTTTCAGTTCTAAACGCATTTCTTGTTTTCCTGTACTTACGTACCGGAAACTTTCATTCATAAATGTTTCAAGCAGGAGAGGAGAGGATAAATTTTTTACCCAAAGGAAATTTGGCCGGTGTTTCTTAATGTACTCAAGCACGAATTTTATGGAGAAAAATTTAAAATGCATTTCGTGCCCCGCAGTAAACATCCAAAAATTTCCATTACAAAGACCACTCTATTAATAGAGCACGGAGAAATAATTGCAGTTTCTTGTAAAAGAATAAAATAAGAAATATATTTTTAAATGTGCTAGTAGAGTGTGGTGTTCTTAATGCCAATACAGTGGACAAATTTAGGAACTACTGTTACTATCTTTTAAAGACGAAACGTATCTGAGTTATATAAGGATTCAGTCCATACCGCGCTGTAAACACTCTCAGCCTCGGTTATAAAATCCAGTCTGTGAATGTCGTATAAGAAAAATGTTCTTCTTATTCTGAGATCCATACAGAACACATAAAGACAATGTGATCACCATGTAAAATTTTTGAATGTTAAACGTGGTGGTACGTAAAGTAAGCGGTAGGCTTTAAAAGGTTAAATGCCTAAAAGTACTTGTCCATCTCGAGCACAGTATGAGTAGAGGTTGTACTAAAATGTTTATATTTTTTACGACGCCAAATACCAGACTAGACAAATGACAGTGTATGTCATTTGTCTAGATTTGGTGAAGCGTGTTTAAGTTCAACACGACAAAAAAAAATCCCACTACAAATTTTTTCGTTGCCGTTGTTGTAATATCAGATAAGGCTTGAACTAACTTTGCTTATGCGAACATAAGGCATATGATTGGGCTTCTCCGCGAAGTCTTGTGTGTCAGGTTCGTCTCATTAAGACATCACCGTGAAGTGAGTACAGAAACAGGGGTGGTATTGTGTGTGAGGACGTGTATAGAACCCTACCTTCCACGAAAGCTCTGCGGATGAATAAATATATCTACTGCACTTTACTTTATTACTTCGAGAAAAGACTTGTTGAAATTCAACGGTGAATTATTACTTTCTTCTCTTCATTACTCATCCCTTTTCCTTCTTTTCTTTATCCTTTCGTAACTATATTTCCTTCCTTGCACTCTTCGTTGAGGCAGTGAATTAAATTATGTCTTTAGCCTTCAGAAGGTTCATTTTCGAACAGACGTGCCACCTGTATAAGTACGTGAAAACTTCGTATTTCCATAAAGGGGCTTGGCAATACACAACGTACACACATAGTCACCGAACAGCTTCCTATATTATGTGACTATAATTTTACTGTAATATTTACGACACATTTCACACATCGTTGAATGTAGGAAGCAGGAAATTTCAGGCGACTAAGTATCATACAACTACATTATATCATACCGGGAAATACCTAAATGTGAAATTCAGTTACAGGTCCTTGCGTCTCCCCTACCCCCCAAAAAATATCGCATTAGACGGAATCATCTACGTACTTAAATATTTCGAGTTCCAAGGCCCTTTCACTCTATATTTAGAGAAATAGGTACATTCAGAGCTACACATAATTATATTACTGGTGTAATCGGAAGAGTAGGTGTTTTAAATATACATTCAAACTTTAATTTTACAATTAGTTAATATTTTCTGGTGATATAGATTACCTACAGAGTAGATGGTATGAATTAAGGGATTACTTCAATTATATATTGATAGATCAACATTAAATTGTGAAGGGCAGTGTGTTCTGTAATGTATGTCTTCCAGTATATCGTAATCACTTTCTAAGCACTACATGATTTAAAAGAGCTATGTGAATATCTTATATGTGTCTCGTACTGACTGCTTAAAATACTTAGTTTTCTTTCTGAAAGGCATCCACATTTTTAGTTATAGATATTTTCAAATCCTCTTGAATGTTCAGTAGCTAGTAGCAGTATGATAAGATTGTTAACCTTTTCAAGCATGAAAAAGAGGTAAATAATTTAATATACGCGCAAAATATAACAAAATAATAGAATGGTCAAGTAGTAGCTTAAAATGAGGGGTGAGGGATTTCATTTACTGGTAACTGCTGTAGTCTGCTGTTTGAAAAGTAATATGGTGGACTTGAAAGAAATTGGGTTAATTGCGACTTACATAAAATGTGTCTCAGTTCTTTGCTATTGTCTATACATATCTTTCCATTTATGTTTTCGATTGTCCTATATTTTAAATGAATGCTTTTCGGATTTATATCTGCCAAATACGCAGTACATAGCTCTTAACGAATATGCATAATTTATTTTAATCGAGTAAAAGTAGGTGCATGAAAGACTAAATTTTTCACTCAGACTTTCACATTATATACGTTAAAATTGCCAAACCTTCTGAGTGTTACCTAAAGAAATCAGGTTGTAGGTTTCTCAGTTACCATATAAAGTTTTTAACAAACTGCACACTACATGTACTTGATTAGTCTTATATTTAAAGATGAAGTGTTTTTCAGGATCTTTCGTTTTTAAATGAACTTTTGGATAAAGCATTGTGCTTGCTACGTAAAAAGTTCTGCCGGATTAGAGAGAAAAAAACTTTACAGTATTTTCCATACTACTTTCACGTTCGAAAAGTTTAATAAACGAACCAAACAAAAGTTGGGATAAATGGCCTAAAAGATGACGAATTCTGCATTTAAATTTGTTTGGTAATGGATTTTAGGGGTCGCAGAATACGATAGTGGGTGCATTAAGGGAATATTTGAAACAATAAAATAATATTCCACACGTTCGATTTATTTGTTTTAAATCTTGGGGTTCCGTATGCAACACAGTGCTGAAATGACAATAAAAATTACTCACATTTAAAGGGGTAATTTTTTTACTGGTTTTCCTTGTCGAAGTCATTAAAGAAGCAATGCCATATTCCTTACACTAAGACATAATTTAGTAACGAATATGACTGAAAAAGAAACTAAAACATTGTTAAAAATGTATTCAGTAAACAACACGAAGACAGCAGGTACCTTAAAATATTTTAAATTTCTACCAGACCATACGGCGTTGTCTGATAGCAGACATTATTCTTAATGTCAAACGATTTTTTAAATTCAAGCCTCAAAAGCTAATGTCAGGCACTTCTCTTGTATGTGAACGTTTGCTTACTTTATGACAGTTTTTCCCAAACAGTAATCTCTGAAACCCGGAGTTCTCACAAAGCTAAAACAAGGTTTTGGCACAAAAATTCCCTTAAATAAGAATCTATCTATCTGTCCGGTTTTTAACAGCTGTCGCCGTCTTCCGGAAACCAAACGCCATTCCTCAAACGCCAAAAATATAATAATAATAATAATATATCATACTTCTTTAAAATTATTTTTCTATATTCACCTACTGCTACTTGGTTTATAATTAAGTGTAATTATTTAATATATCGCTGCTTAATATTTATTTATTTGTTGTCATTCCTACTTGTTAGCGACCTAGTATTTTAGTCCAGCATCTGAGAATTTTGTCTGGAGTACGCATTCATTTTTTGAATAGGAAATTTTTCAGTTTGTAAATGAAATTGAATATCACTGTTTTATAGCAGGTACGTGAGGATATTGTGCAGGAATAATAAGTTATAATTTGACGTTAGTAGGGTAATGTCAAGAAACCTTACTCAGAATTTGGGATTAGGTTAGACGGGGACTGCATTTTTAGTCAGAATATTTGGGATTAGAAATCTGAAATGGCTGAGAAGGATTGAAATAGTTATTGTGGTATAAAAGAAGGGAAGAAGAGAAACGGAAAATATATGTTTCAGAGCCTACAAATTTTTACTCTTCGCAAAATATTGTATGTCTGAACAAATGAAGGATGATGAGTAGGATTTTGAAATCTCTTGAGAACTTTAGTCTGGAAACCTGAATAAAGAGAAATTTCGAACCCAAGCAAATATATTAAAGTATTATTAAGTGAGTCCTAAAGAGTGAGTGATTTTGTACACCAAATTCAACTGGCTCAACTTACGCGTCACTGGCATTTTATTGAACACGTCTATAAAAATTCTATTTTGAATAAGATGTGGCACTCCTTCATCACCTAGGCGATTCTTATGTCCCCAAAATGTTCTGTTTTCTGTGGAGTTTATCGGAGATTTTAAAATTATCACTATGATACCAATGTTGTGATTCTGAAGTGCACTTTTTTCATCGTCACTGTATGGATATGATTTTCAGTTGCAATTTATTCGCGTTCTATAACATTTTTAAAGCAACTTTCAAATTATTTAGCTGTTAACAAAAAAACCTCTATCCTAAACACATATAAAAACATAAACTAATGTTTATTAAGGTGAGGTGCTCCTTTTTCGAAATCGGACGGTAATAGGAGTAAATTTATCCAGGCAATGAGAACCTAACAGACTGATACAGATTTTGGTTTCAGTGGTTATGACACCGTATTTCCTGTTAGGAGGTTACTAGCGCCTTGTAGGAGTAGACTTTCCCCATCCTCAAATTTTTCTTCATTCTTGTTGGATGCATTGCTTTTTGTCCTTAGAGTTTTATTGTCTTAGCGGCCCAGAGTTTGTCACAACCCAAAACACCACACCATGAATAATTACCTTAGTACAGAACACAAGCCTGCCTAAAATCTGCCAGTAGACCTGTTCATACTTACTTTCAGAATATCCTGATATTTTAGTGGTTTCCCTTAGTCCCTCGAAGCAAGTGATGGGTTAGTATTTCCACCTTAACACTGGACAACTATTACGTCCTTCCACTTTTTTATCCAGTCTATTCGGTAGTCTTTTGTCCTGTCATCGTCACCAGATAGGCTGAATTGCGGACAGCGTCGTCAGATTCATAGAAAAATTAACTACCCAGTCAATTGAACAATCGAGACATACGCGGAACTTCAAAATATAAAACTGGATTCAGAATAGCACATTCAGACCTCAGTAGTAAGTATCGTATGGGCTAGAAGGCAACGAATTGGTGATCAATGTGAGGCAGAGCTAAAATTTTTTTTAAAGCTCCCAGACTGGTTCTGGGTCCCACCAAACCTTTTATTCGATTGGTGGTGATGGCACTTTCTCAGGGATTAAGTTGGCCGGAGAGTGAAACTCAACACTCTCCTCCATCTAGAGACGAGTTTAAGTATGTATGGAGAAACACCTTCACTCTCCGACATGCTTCCATGTGTAATGTTTAAATAAACGCTGACTAATTAACTTTTATAGAAGTACCCGAGTAAGTCCTTTAACTGAACATTATCTGAAAAGATGTTCCACATTCCTTTAACTATTCCACGTCCTTTGCTTGGAGCGTCGTTCCTGCTGTTCTCTTATAGGCCTGGCTTCTGTCACTTTAGCAAAGTGATGTGGGGAATCAAAACAACACAATCAACACTTCTGCCCCCTGTGGGGTTTAGAGAACTCCAAAGAAAAATCTTCCGTTAAAAAACAAACTTATCTGACATAAAGAAAACTACTACCTCGAAGCCTGACGCAGGTATGTCTTATGCCTGTAGAGAAGGAGAGATATTTTTGCTCGTTTTCCCACAAATGTCCGACGTTAGGAAAATATAGCAAGCTGTTCACTTTCGCACAAACATATGGACCCTACTGCTATGTTGCTATTGGCTATGATTGAGGTTTTTTTTATATTTTTCACTAGTGGGAGAGCCCAAAAAGTGAGACATTTCTGTAAATCATGAAAAAGATATAAAACACAAATTAAGTGATAAGGGTCTGATTTTGTGCTGTCATTGTTGTCTCAATTTTGTCTTACGTGTGCGATATCTTGCAAATTGGTACAACATACCCAAGATTCAGAGACGTGCGCTGTCTTAAAATTCGCAATAGAGCACTTTTACGCTGAAGGTGAAGACAACAGTTTTTTTTTAGTATGTTGGTAAACACAAATGTCTGACTAGGTACAAGACTTCATATCCTATAAATTTGTAATAATCTGCGGTGAGAAATGTGTACCATTCGGTGTCACTAAGTTTAATTCCGTCATTGCAGAAAATGCAGTCCAGATCAACAGGACAATAGTATTTTCATCTAAAGAGCTTGTTATTTCCTTCGATTTTCAACTGGCTGCTTCTCGAGTTGTCGAAAACAAAGTTTTGCTCCAGTTTGTTACTTTTCCCATTAGAGCAGCACGTTCAGCGCCCTCCACCTGCCTGCACATACATCAAAAACTTGCAAAGTTTATGTAATATCTTCTATGTCTCCCGAGTCGCGATATTCTCTTTCGCACTTTCTTTTCGAACATTTGCATTTATGTTATCATTTTTTTTAAAATTTACACGACAAAATGTAACAGGCAAAAAGGCAAACTGACTTTTAGGTGATCCTATAAAAAACCTTTTATTTGTCAGGGAATACGTAACAAAAATAATGAAACTGCATCCAATAAAATATATTCGTTTTGGCTAATGAAGATATATGCATTCACGAGTAACAGCTAATTTTTATGGCTTTTTATTGGCATATTGAGGTACCAACAAGTGGGACCTGAGCTCTTTGATCTCACTTTCTCAATTACTATTTGATTATATCATTTCTAAGTTTAAAAAATATTTGGGTTTTGGAATAAATGGGAAATTAACTTAAGACTTCGAGAAGGATTAACTGCGGATTTAATCAACAACATGTTTTTCTAAGTTAGGGTGTTGTGAGGTTTAAAGAAGGAAACAATTTAGATTGTGTTATTGTAGCTTCTTTAACTCGAGCTTTCGTTGGTTACCAGAAATAATTCGGAGGAACCGCCCGTTTTCAGTTTTAGAAGAAAAATCCGCAAAACTCCACAAAACCTTCTTCTAAAGATTACCCTGTAATTTCTAAATCCTTTCCTAAAGAAATCTGAGGAGTCGCAAATACATCCAGCAGGAGATTTACCCACAGAATTCGCGCTGTAATTCTGAATGTGAAAAGCACTGATTATTTCTACACACCATCATTCTTTTAGGTTAGTGGTTTAGTTAGTCTCTGTGTTTAATGAAGCGACAAGATATGGTGGGGATATGGGAAAGTGTAGGTATACCTGCACACATTTGTAAACTTGGTAGTAGGTGGAAAATAGTAGTTAGTTTCATACTTCTGTAGCACCTGCTAGCCGCTGGAAAGCAGAGGTATGTGAACTGCACAGACAGTTTGGAATCTGTGGAGAAGAAAAGTCTGTGCTCCTGAAGGATATCCCATCAGTTACTCACTCACTCAGTCTGTACCTGGTCAATAAATGACCTCTTGACCTATTTTCTTAGCCACATAGATACTTATGTATATAAATTTTATGTGTTTATTCATGGGCTATTTAAAGACACTGTTACCAGCTCATAGTTTATAGTGTCGAATTGTAGGACATTTAGAAAATAATGTTTAATAAATTTTGTGGAAAGACATACGTGTTGCCTAAATTCAATCGCGAGCCTGGTACACTTCCAGAAGAACAGAGAAAATCAGCGAAAATTATCAACGGGTATAGTTAGTCTTCAGAACAATACTTTAATTTTTATCTCCCCATTATGAGCAAGAAGTTTTAACAAAAACATAGAGGTGTGGCGTATTGTGAATATTGGATAGTAGCTAAGAAGGCACTCGACTATACACAGGAAAATTCGAATTTTATTTTCAGACAAAGGTTTGCAGTAGGATACTTGAAGCAAAGTATAGAAAGAGGAAATATTTTATTTTGAAATCTACACAAACGATGAGAGAGACACGTCATCATCTATTTTTCGCAAAACTTTAGTGTGTGTGTGGTCTTCTTCATATCCAGCCATTCTTTCACTTCTGCAAGACAGTATCGGAGAGGTACCTAAATCCCAAGTTAGACGGAAAGAAAATGGAGACCGTTAGGTACTAAATTTTCACGTATAATAATCAACACTAACGGTATTCTAAACAGAAAAATTGTTCATTTCCTTTGATCAGAGCGCCAATTTGATTCTGTAGCCTGCTCTGTTGATATCCTATAATCTGTGTAAGTCCATATTATTATCAGTTATAAATGGGCCAAATAAGGCAACAGTAAATGGACATGACAGGTACCTCTACTTCAGCCGGCATCACAGTTTCGAGCTTGGTCGAAGAAAGTTGCATTATCATGCATGTTTAGTAAAATCATGCACACATGGTGTCTTTGAATACCCATAGTTTGTAATAATAAATCAATGGAAGGGGTGTGTATGAAAATCTTGGTTAGAAATGGGACTTGTGTCTGAGTAGAATCGCGGCCTCTTTAAATCACGCAGTCTTCATCAAAACAATTTGTTCCTTTATTACAGTTTTTGGGAAAATATAAACTGAAATGTACTTCTTTGTAAATAATCAAAGCATAATATTCCGAAATGTACTATTAATTTTTCCGAAAGAAGTAGGCAGCAAGTTTAATTAGACTCCAAAATTATTTTAATTTTAATGCGATTCTTCTCGTTGTGTTCTAGGACCACAAATAATCTTTCAACACAAACATGTTCTTAGATGTGAAAAGATGCCTGCCTACATGTATTGGCTACTAGAGTTAACCATAATCAGGCCTTACGTCCTGATGATGACTGCCTCTAGTAGGCGAAACATGTAGATGTATTTAGTTTCTAAGTTTATTTGTTGTGTTGACGGGCTACTTTTTGACTATTTTGTGGAAAATCCTTTTTGTTTACACACGAAACTAAATCAAATATTGTCAGTATTGATCAGTTAACTACAGCATAACATCATATCACTATTTGCCTTTTTGAAACAAAAAAAATAATTGAAGTACTTCCGGGTGTGCTTACTGACATAGTTACACGTCTTACGGCAGTGATCACGCAGCCGACTGGAGCTTCAGCGAAATGATATGCCGCTTTGCGCCAGTTAGCGGAAGTCACACACACTTAATATGAGTAATCTTCAGGTGCATCGTCCAAGTTGTGTTATAAGCAATTAGGAAGGGTGTGGGGTACGTCAAAACACAACTGTCGTGTATAGGTGCATAGAATATGCACCTATACTATGATCATACTCTGTACAGTTTTCCTCTATATACATTTTTGTGACCTGAAGATGGCTGACAGTGGCCGAAACATGTCGTCGTCAGCATAATAAATAGGATACAAGACAGTTGTGTTTGACGTACCCCACCCCCTCCCTAATTTAAAAGGAGTGTTACTGGATTCTAGGATATGACTTTATGTATTAGGTTATAAATTTACTGAAGTAACTTTGAAAGTTCTCTACTCTTCTTCAAGATGGAGGTAAAGATACGTGTTTCCTTTTGCACGCCGTGAAAATGTGTAAGGAAATGAAGATTTACCAGCTCCACTTATTCTTAGGTTCACGTCCCATTCTCTTGGGACTCTCGGTGAACTCCGATAGCCACAGAGTTACTGGCTGCATGGGACGCAGAGCCAGTCTCATTATTTCTGGAATAGTGAAATTTATATTGATACCGCCGGGAATCGAACACCGGATTTTTAGTAACAACATTGTCTTTCTCAATCTTTTTTTTTTAATTTTAAGGGCATGTCGATGATCTGATGTAGGTGGAAACATATGACTGCTCAATTAGACGAATAGACTATATGCTCTCTAATGAGGATATGTGTGTTGAAACTGTTCTTCATTTTACTTATTCAAATACGTACAAAATGAAATGCATAAATGTGAAAAAATTGTATAAAGCAGATCAAGAAATAGGTAGTGTATTAAAAGATAAAAAACAGTTGAACCTGAAGTGCTCTATTAGGAAACCGAGACGTCTTTGACGAAATAAGGAACCTACGGTAGATTTACGACACTCGAAATGCGACAGTTTGGTGCGAGGTAGAAAGCTAACGGGATAAATTTTAAAGTATTTATGCTGCTGTCAATAATTTTCTCACAGCTGAATGTAGGATAACTGTCTTTCCAGTTGATGCCAAGAAGGTTACATGTGGATAACTTTGTCTTGCGGTAGGGACTTAGTACTGAAGACTTCTCCAATTAACGTGTCTCTATCCACAACAGTACCAATTTTTCGCTCATACTTCGCCGCCATCCGCTTCCAGGACACAGCTTAAAGCGTTATGTGACTATACTGTGAGTTCTAAGAGTTTTGGAATAGTTTATGTAACCAGCATCTACAACTCCATGAATTTTGCTAGTATTCTAGGGTTCGGGTCTGGAGAATGGATGATTCCGTCGCTAGCTCGAGTGCTCAGCATCCTCATAAACCACCCTAACTACGCACACTATAGTAGTTTTCTCCCCCAACTCCCACGGTGCAATGAATTTTCATCGGTTGCGGATTTTCCACCCAGCAAGCGGTGTAGATCAATTAGTTGCTTATGCGTTAGTTCCGCTCGCTCTAAACGCAGCGTGAGGTGTGTAAGAGAAAGGAAACTAGTGGGCCAGTAATAATGGGACGTAACATCTCTCATCCAACTGAGCTGCACTAACCTCTATGTCAGTTTCGAGTAACATACTATCGCTTTCGGAAATATGCTGAAATTTTCCATCCACTAATTTCGTATCGTATCTGACGGCGAAATTAAATACCAGAATCCCTGCTACTTGTCGTGTCACAAATCTTAATCTCGCATCTATAAAATGGCCTCCAAAACCGAAACAGTTTCATAGACATGTCACTTTTTATGTTAGACATTTATCATCCACCATGCAGCACTATCCGGTTAGGCGGTGGTACAGATGGTTGATGAACTGCGCTGCAAGCCGATAGGTCGTCCCGACCATGTTAAGGCCGTGGTGTCGACTCATTCTCTGACAGAAAGGACAATCAGGAGTATCTCCTGGGTATAATGATGGCCGGTGTCTAGGGCTGACGACCTTACCACCTTCATGTGTCGTTCGTTTTGAAATTCTGGGCCCTCAACCTCCTGGAGCACGGAGGGTCTCTCCAGGCTGTTTTCGTTTTGCTTTACCTGTACAACAGAGTCGACTTACCTGGCACAGCAATGACCGGTTTCGACACCTCAGTAGTTGCCGCTAGCACTGTTGGAAATAATTCATCTAACATTGGCTTTGTCTAGACGATTACGCGTGCAATTTAGCTGCACGTTTCGCTTTGTTTCATAAAATGGATACTTAAAAGCCTATGCAAGTATTACAGAAAATTTTTATCAAAATGTCTATCAGAGTACTTGCATTCGAATCACATCGATTATTCTTGTTTTCTAAAACTTCGCAAGTAAGTATTCATTTGATATTTGTGTTTGTAACATCGATGTGGAAGAGGATTCAAATTTTTTCAAATATGACACCATGTTAATTGGTATAAAATTACTGACTTTTTGAGGAGCTTGCTACCGCCATCTTCAGGTCCCAAGAAATTCTAGAATAAGACCCTAAAGAATGAAGCAACAAGTTTCTTCTAGACGTGTGCAACTGGTTACAAATTGATAGGCGTTCCATCAAGTAAATAAAATAAGATTTCTTAATCTGATTGGCATTCCATCTTTAGAGATTTATCTAGTTGCACTTTGGTACTGACAAGCAAAATAAACATGTCTCGGACAGAGAAAGTGTAACTACTTATGTAATAACGAGCCTGAATATAACTCTCCTGTCAGTACCTATATACCGTACTACTTGCGAGAGAGCCAGTTGAAAGCACGCAATAATATTATGAATTTTAGTCCGTTTTCTTGTAAATGAGACCTACATACGGCAGCCATGACTGATAAAATGATGCGCGAGTATAACTGAGTCCCAAAATTATTTACCGATTTTCACGTACAATTATTTGTTTTCAGTAACACGATCAAAATTTAAATCTGAACATACTTTTTATAAATATTAGCTAACATATATTGCAATTATGACTAGAAAACAACCCATCTCGGACAAAGAAAGCGTAGCTACTACTGTTTCTGTAGCCTAAAGACATGTTGAGGTTGTTATGACATTGTGCCCGGTAGTGTGACTCCGTGTTTTCAAGGCCTTAATGAGTCACTGCGCCCGGCAGTGTGACTCCGTGTTCATAAGGCCTTAGTGACTCGGTGCACGGCAATGTGGCTGCGTGTTCATAAGGCCTTAATGACTCAGCGCACGGCAATGTGGCTGCGTGTTTACAAGGCCTTAATGAGTCACGGAACGCTGCAGTGTGGCTTCGTGTTTATAAGGCATTAATGAGTCACGGCGCGCGGTAGTGTGGCTCCGTGTTTACAAGGCCTTAATGAGTCACGGAACGCGGCAGTGTGGCTTCGTGTTTATAAGGCCTTAATGAGTCACGGCGCGCGGTAGTGTGGCTCCGTGTTTACAAGGCCTTAATGAGTCACAGAACGCGGCAGTGTGGCTTCGTATTTATACGGCCTTAATGAGTCACGGCGCGCGGGAGTGTGACTCCGTGTTTATAAGGCCTTAAAGAGTGACCGCGTGCGCTCGGTATTTATAAGGCCTTAATGAGTCACGATTCGTAGCTTCGTGTTTATAAGGCCTTAATGAGTCACGGTTCGCTGCGATGTGGCTCTCTGTCTGTAAGGAGATGTGGTGGTGGTGTTGACAGGCGCGTCAGCACCAAAGGTTTTACATCTTAGTAGGTCACAGTGCCACCGAGGGATGGATAATGGAAAGCGAAAAGCCTTCCATGCTATAGAGAGGGATAGATGTGTGCTGAACAATGCGATACTCAGGTTGTAAACAAACACGCAGGCCAAACTGATATGAACCGCTGGACCAGGATGTGCTGCAAGAAATGTAACAGGAATGATATTGCGTTACAGATTGTATCGCGTGGCTTGCCAAATGACGTGAAACAAACGCACTCGGACTTCCCGCGGGGTTCTGTTCCGAACCAGACGGGCGGTCCGTCACATGCAGTCCCATCACAACCAGCGACGGCAATCAATTTCAACACCCCCTCCCTTTCTCTTCATTTCCTATTTCACCCTCCCGTGGCTTAAATCAACCGAACTGTCTTCACACTTGGACAGACATTAATAAGGAAACATTCACACAGAAATAAAAAAACCGTCATACTGACTTCTTTCCTTGAAAACTAGTTCAAAACAGACTGAGAGTATCATTTGTGCCCACTGTCTTTAATTTACGAAAAAGACAGCAAGTTTGTCAACACTATAAGTCTTCCAGTTCGTATTCAAGAGGTGTCCGGTTCCATTCTCTTCTGGGATATGCAATTTCTTGACCCATTTTTTCGTGGTCTTCTTTAGTTTCCACACGAAATTATCGGGATGACATAAGAATCCATTCCATGAACTTTTCCTTCTGTATTCTTTCCAATGAATTGTTCGTTAATGAACTTACCATTCCTCCTTCTAACTTAAGAGCTGAAAAGAGCATTATTAAATAAACTACAAATAGTACAATAATATCAGTGTTATTAATTACTTATCTGTCTACTAGTAACTGATAAACCGGTTGACTAATTTAACAAAACTTTGTATAAAAAATATGTCGCTATCCTTCTTGTCTTCCTTACACTTTTGTTGTCACGGCCTAAACCTGGTGACTAAACTGTCGTTTATCGGTACAACCAAGGAATTAATTTTAATTTTAGCCTTATCGGTGTCTTGCAAAATTCCCCAAATATTGTACACAGAACTATATATCCATAAATATGCATTCTCTGTTACCCACAAACTGCGACCCACGTAAATCACTAACACGTGACAAGCTGCGTGTATAGATAGATATAACCGCAACCCATCCGCAATCATTAAAAAAAAAAAAACTTAAGTTTTGGAGGCTCTTGGACTCAATTTAGCACTCATGTCCTAAAGTTGGGGGCAGCAAGCTTCTCCAAATTTTCTGCAGTTATTTTTACCATCAACATGACATCATTCCCCCATAACGTAAATCGTCAGTGCCTCTGTAAGAGATCCAAATCTCACCAAATTATTACATTTGAATCCACATTCAGTGTTTCTTCAAATCACATTATATTCCTTAGTGTATTTTGCTGTGCTGAAAACGAAAAACTTGGCGTAGTTCTTGGTTCATTAAAGTATTATATATTAAAAAAAAAACACAACGTTTTGCTCCTCCATTTTCTGTCTAGTATGATACCCTGCTGTGGTAAAAATTACTATTCTGAGGATGCAATTATTATTTTCAGCACCATGAAACATACGGTATATTGTTTCTGCTGCTTGCCGTATGCCATGACCATCCTTCATTTTTTATTAAGTTTAAATTTATTTTACTGTCTCATTTCTTTTCCCAGCAGAAAATATTACATGTACACACATTCACAAGGGCGGCAGGGTGATTTAGAAGATATAATTTAACATTTCAAGAATGATAAAGAGTCTCGCGTACCATAACACAAAATTTCACACTTTTCACCTTCATGTGCGCTGAAACGTTATAGTAGAAGAAGAACATCGCACTGTAGGAGCAATGTCACGCTTCTTTGTGACTGAAGGGCAATATATCTAATATTTAGATACTTTTCTTGGAATTACGTTGATTGTTTTTCAAATTTTGCCTGAAATAATTACAGTGAAACATTACTTTTCTTAAAATTGGAGACGAATAAATATGTCCTGATATTATATGATATGAAAATAAAACCCAACAATGCACAGTAAACTAGAATATTTTACTTCCTCTTTCGGCTGTAATATTAGAATGTAATATATGTGATTAATATCGGGCATATTTGCCCTAGTGTTTTCTTGTAGACTATTGTAAGAGGCTGCGAATTAAGCAGACTGTTTAGAAGCGAAAGTTAGGACATTGAGAAATTGCAAATGATTTGGAAGGAACTTTTTGTGGTCTGTTCGAAATAATATGCTGGATTTTATCAGGAAGGATTGAGTAAAAATAAAAAATATCTCAGCCTGGATAAATATAATTTAGCCAATAACTGAAGCAGAAATATTCCGAATTTAAGTCTGCAATTTTACAGACACATCTGTTTGTTTACTCTTTGGAATGCTAACACATGTCTAATATTCATATTCATACGGCACAGCTCCATCTATGAGGTACAAATTCACAGTGTAGTTGGTAGCAGGACACGTCTCACTCTTTATATAAACGTTGAACGTAACATGTTAATTAGTTTGTAGGCAAGTTTATACAGGAATAAATAAGCAGAACAGAAAAACGTTGTAAAGATATGACTTCATAATAAGGTTCGAATAATTACGGCGTAGCTTTTAAAAGAGCTGTTCGCCGTGCGATACTTCTTGCGTAAGGAATCGATCGCCCTGAATATTTCTGCTTTAAGTTGACTATCAACATAGCAGAGCTCAAGAAGATTGAACGATGAATATCGTGTTTATACAGTCAGAAAGAGGGAAACGCTATGTTGGATTATGGAGTTTAATACATTCGTGGGCCGCTTTTTTACACCAACGTTCTGAATTAAATTCTGATAAACATCATGCAATAACGATTTATCTGGTTTTAGGTTGTAATTAAAAGCAAACCATGCGCAAAAACACAAAGTTCAGTGCCACTAACTTACCAGTGTAAAAGAGAATATCATGTGTTGTAAGGTTGTTTGTTTGTGTCGTGAGTGTGAATGTGTGAATGAGTGAGTGAATAAAATGTTTGGATGGTGAGAGCGAAACCCGGTCTCCAGTATTCAAGAAAGAACATGGACAGGACAAAATGGAGGAAATAAAAGGAAAATTAAAATTTTAAAAAATAAAGGACTTCTTAGTTGTAAGTGTACAAGTTTTGAGTTAACTTGTTGACTTATATTTGGTCGGTACATACCAAAGTGTCATACGAAACTCTTTCGTCATTTTCGAATAGGGTACACTGATATTTTACCTCGAAACGGTGTTTCCTCCTGTAAGATAAAACAATTCAACCCCAGAACCCTTCAGTTTTGCTCGAAATTGACTTACGTATGCCGCTGGATTCTGAGCATAAATTTCTACATAGGTGTACATTTTAGTAATAACAAAATGATATCAATTTTAAAGGAATCCATAGCATTTGTAATATCGTAGGCTAATATTTCCAGCAGCATGTTAGAAACTTGTTCATATTAGCCACCTACGGATTTGCAATATGGACTTGTGATCGTGTCAGTTAATAACAAGCTTTGTGTAACTATACATTATGCCCCTGCAGTAGGATTGTTTTTAAATGGCATTTTAGAGTCTGTATTTATTTTGAAGTATATTCTACATGTTGTGATGTGAAACTATCATTTTGTTTATATATTAATCCACACATGTGCAAGTGTTGAATATTTGAAACAACAATTCATGAGCTCAAGTGTGACGTTTATGTAGCGATCAAAATCAATAATGAGTGGGAGATATCATTAATAACTGGTGAATAATGAGCTCCGTAAATGTTAATGCATTTATTGGTAATGAATAAAGAGTTGCTACATTATTCCTAAAAGGAGAACATGTTTTACAATTCGTTATATTTTAGTTTACAATAACAAATATTGCTCACCCTTGCAAAACCTTTTTTCTCTCTCCTAAAATGTTAATTAAAATGTATTTCTAATTTTAGTGTTTACATGTAAGATGAGTCTGACTGAAACTTATAGCAGAGTCCGGGTAGGCAAGAATGTGTCTGACAGGTTCCCTATTAGCAACGGTCTGAGACAAGGAGACGCTCTATCACCACTGCTTTTCAACTTTGCTTTAGAGTACGCTATTAGGAGGGTTCAGGTAAACAGGGATGGCTTGAAACTA
>Ga0123352_10003294_pt1 | contig 23272 bp, 18 predicted proteins | sample TergutLab28metaG_FD_89700 | JGI IMG/M metagenome (GOLD analysis project Ga0123352, IMG submission 89700) | Labiotermes labralis P1 segment gut microbial communities from Petit-Saut dam, French Guiana - Lab288 P1 | ecosystem: Host-associated > Arthropoda: Insects > Digestive system > Gut ...
ATGCTGCCACCATACCCAACTGGTACAGCGAAATTAATGTGACTTTTTATAGTGTGACTTTAGCAAGGACGATATGGCTCCCTGATGATGGTCCTAGGACCGAAACATGTAGGAGCGTTTTTAATGTTTTAATGTGTAAATTATAAATCTTATATATGTGCAGTATTTGGTGTAATAATTGAGTAAGACTAACGGCCCTTTAATATGTGACCACAACCAGCTATGAATGATAAAGAAATATGATACAAACTTTTCATGGCTACAGCGCTGACAGACATTCTATTCTCATTGTTCAGTTCATATTTAAACCCCCTTGTGTCAAACGGCAATTCACTCAACCACACATACGAGGGAGAGTCAAATGAAAACCTTAAAAGTGCGATAAAAATTCGAAACACAGCTTGATTGTCTTTAACCTGACAACAGTGATACTCTTGGTTTGAACAGTGGCCGACAGGTGGCAATGGAGACTACATAGAAAAATGAAGTCACTGTGTACCTTTTATGTTCAATAAATTACGACATAAAACATATATTTAAGGGTTTCATTCGACTTACCCTCGTAATACTGTTTTACTGAGTTTAGTCAGGACCTGATACAACGATAGAAGTAAATTTCAGGGTGATATTAAAGTAGATCATACAAAAAGAAGATATTAGGTTGTAAATCCCATTTCTTTCAGAACAGGGACCCGTGGAAAGCTCTGCTGAACACGAAAATATACCCTCAGTTTCCATACAGACAAGAAAATTTTGACCAGCTTAGCCGCTACTAGCTTTTCACGAAACAATCTACTCCATGGAATCAGCTCGTTATAACCTTAGGTTCAACCTATTACGGACAACAGACCATCGAATATGTCATCTGAGGCGCATTCTAATTTGAAACATACAGTTTTTTTTTTGCAACGTGTTCGCTTAAGTCCCCACACTGGCATTCTGTTCTAGGCTAACTCCAGCCTATCTGTTTGTACTCGGCATGGTTGAAGTGACCATGTGGGCGCTCCACAACAATTCCGTGTTCGAACCCAGGGTCATGGACCATCTGAACTGCGAAAATTACTGGTGGCGAAACGCTCTCTACATTAACAGCCTGTACCCGCGGCGCGAGATGGTGAGTTAACTGAGTCCAATCCACATCCTTTTTATTTAAAATAATTGTATTTAACTCAGATGAGTTACGTATCAATTTTATTTAATCTTGGATTATTCATAACGCTGACAACACCTCAGACTATGAAGCTCTAGCATAGAATAAGATTAATCTGATTGGTGAAGCAGAAATTTTGCTGCATTGTTCCGGCCCCGTAATGGGTTGACAGACCGTTGGTTAACAACAAAAAAATAAATGCAGAATACAATAAAGGAGAGAGATTAGTGGACAAAATACAAAGCAAAAGGCCACATGTGTTTTGAGGATGACACTCGTGAACATAGTTGTTGGAATCTAGACTTTCTCCATTGAAATAAAAATTCTCATGCCCATGCACACAGAATAACCGGACTGACAGCAGCGCGCGTTGGAGCAGGCGAGACTGGCTTATTTCGTTACTACGCTCGCCGCTACATCGCTAGCAATCGCGATAGGCTGCCCGCATACTGCCAGCGGAATCCCTGTTTACCTCCTCTGTTTTGCTGGTACCCTGATCACATGAAACTTTCAGTTCGCCCCTCAAATACCTACTACTTTCGCATATGCGAACGCACGTAGGAAAACACTCCTGGAAATTCATTTTCTACAGTTAAGCAACAAGGACATTTACAGTATTTTTTTTGTAATGTCTGATTATCCACAAAATTCTTTCATTTCATTATATTATCTTTTTTTAACGATACGTTTTTCATAAACTATGCTCTACGCTCAAGAATGCTAAAGATCTCTGTCTGTATTCAAGGGAATGCTTGTGACTTGTACAGCTTGCAACACTCACAACGACAGTCGGGAGAAAACAAACAGATCCTGTCACGGACTCGGGTCTCTATCACTGTATGGCGTAGTTTTTTTTTCTTTCTAGTTTATAACAAGCCTGAAGTCAAATTTAACAGAGTTATAACCACACAGAACGCTACAAAAAATAACTCACACGCACAAAACCCGACTGCACTTCAGCCCAGTGCATTTCTAGTCGGAATACAACGGATGCTGGTCACCAGCCAGTGGGGAAAAAGCGCAGGTGCACCTACCACACTCACGAACATATTAAGTAATATTTTTATACAACAGTAACTATTGTATTCCCGGAAGATGAACCAGTAAGTTCCGTCACATATAGGAGTTTAGTGTTGTTAGAAGTAATATTGTGAATCTAATGACAGTTGTGTGCATTTGTTGGTTGAAAAGCTGTGGAAATTGAATTGTGACGCACGGAATGGAAAATACAAAAATGAATAAATTGTTGTTGTTTTGGATCAAGCAGCGACAGACAACTGAAAGACATTTAGGTCGCCCAATGATGCAAATTATTTGCTTTCATCAGTAAAACTGATCAGTCGCCATAGCTCCCTACTGTAAAGCACGTACGCTGAACAATTCGAAAATCTACACAATACACACATTTGTACAAACAAATGTAAGAATACGGAACAAGGGCTACAAATTGCTCAACAGTACAATGTATACGTCTCAAAACATAAACACAACTTCCAAATATCTTTATCGTTGCACCGTGCATTTTGTAGTTTAAGTAACACACCAACAATGCACATATATATTCTTTAATAATCTAAAATTTACATTAAAACACTTAAAACGCTCCTACATGTTTCGATCATGCGATCATCCTCAGGGAACATACTCTGTTCCTTGCTAAAGTTATAGTTTTAAAAACTATAACTTTAGCAAGGAACAAAGTATGATCGTATGATAGAAACATGTAGGAGCGTTTTAAGGGTTTTAATGTACATTTTAGATTATTAAAGAATATATATGTGCATTGTTGGTGTGTTACTTAAACAATTTCCAAATTTACACGCGTATCAACAGAATGTGGAATATTTCAAGTATCTGGTTATCACGATAACAAATTACTCAAGATATATACACATGAAATTACATTCAGGATTACCATGACAAAAGCAGCTTTCCACAGGAACAACTTTTCACCAGCAAACTGCACTGAACTTTAAGGGAGAAACTAGTGAAGTGCTACATTTGGAGCATAGCTTTGTATGGTGCTGAAACTTGGACAATTCGGAAAGTGGATCAGAAATACCTTGAAAGTTTTGAAATGTTGGGCTGAAGAAGGATGGAAAAGATCAGTTGGACCGATCATGTGAGAAATGAAGAAGCACTAAACAGAGTCAATAGAGTCAAGGAGGAGAGAAGTAGCCTTCATATAACAAAAAGAGGGAAGGCTAACTGAAGGAAAGCCAGAGATAATATGGGACGGGAAGACGAGGATGAAGACGTGAGCAGGTACTCCACGACCTTGAATAAACTCACTGATACCGGAAATTGAAGGCGGAAGCATTAAATGGCGTTCTGCGGTAAACTCGCGTTGGAAGGGACTAGGGACCTGTCGCAAGAGAATAGGCCATGATGATTATGATGACGATACAGGCCTATGTTGCTAGAAATCATTCTTCTGTGCCTCTAAAAGAAAGATGGATCTCTTTTTATACATCACAGTACGTAGTGTGGTAGACAGCAACCAACGTTTAGAAATAACCTGCCACTAGCGTATTCAGGCAGTAAGTACGGAGGCAGCAGGTTCCTCCGAAGCGTTGAGACGTGTTTACCAAAATACACAGCGTCATATCTCAAGAGGCCGTAATCTTACGACCCATTGTCGTGCTAACCTCAAAAATGTCAACACAGTAATAACAAAAACATTAATTTTAGTTACAATTTGAAATTGTTCCCTAAGTTGCAACAGGCCCCTATGGACGGATGAGGAAAGGCAGAATAACAACCAAGAATTGTTGTCCTAACTTCATACTGACTCCTGGTACGTTTAAGAAAAGTAAAACGGTATGTACTAATAACACAAGAAACAGGCGATGTTGAAACATACTGTGTCAGATGCAGACGTGATTGGAAGGTGAAACATCAGGACATCTTGCAGAAGAAAGAACCACATGTCAGTTGTCACTTTTTTTTTTAATAAAATCACACTGAAGCATGTTCCGCTTATCATTCTCGCACATACAGTGATGTAACCGATTCACACTTCGAATTTCGACACAAAATTGTAACCTTAACTTCCCGTCGACGTACTCAGCTCGGCGCCATTTGAATACGCAGGGTAGGAAATATCTGAACACTACGTGAAACCGTTAGCCTGCAGTGCTGTCAACGGCTGTCACATAGAATGAATACAGGTAATTTGAAATTGTTTGGTTGGTGTGGCGCGGAGATATATTTTATCAATATGTTTGTGGCTTGTACAATGACGCTGTCTTTAGCTCATAATGCGTGTAATAAAGTGTACGTCAACTTAAGCCATTTCTATTCACCGAATACTATACGGAGGAAGTTGTTCGTACATGTTTGTACGTGCTGCGCTCACATCAACAGTGTGTATGTACACACTACAAAAAATATACTTCTTCTCCAAATATTAGAGACTTTTTTTCTTTGCACGCGGTTTTTTAAATTAATTCAAGATTTCATTAAATCGTTTATTCCGAAATTTTCTGACCATACTTTACAGAATAAACGACATATCCGTTACTAGCTTAAGCTTCTTAAACTAACGTACGTCTACAACCAGCTGCATTTAACAGACGGAACATTGGGCTTGCGTCTTCAGATATAACATAGAAACTGTTTTGATAAAACCGATTCCGTAAAAATGTCTCACTCACCCCCTTCTCAAATTAAACGACTCGCTTCTTGTATTAAAACTCGTAGACATATCAGGATCCACAAGTTGATGCTAGCCACACACATCGGATTCTCAATTGTCGTAAAGCTCCTGTGTGCTGTGATAAAAATAACTCGTATTTGGGGCAAAGAAAAAGTTTTGAAGTCCTCTTGGTTTATGTAGTTATGTATGTACATTTCTTTACTTATTTATTTCACATGATTAGCAGCACAGACCACATAGCATTTGGCATCATTACATGCCAAGTATTTTAAATTGTAAAAGACCGTTTAAAATTCATCGGTAGTTTTTGTCTCGAAATTGGTATGTGGAAATGAATCAAGTCTGGCTACATTTGCAGTTACCGAAGGTTGAGACAGTTCAACATCCCACACGACTTGCATCTTCAAGAGCAAACATTACTCCGAAAAGCTCTTGCAAATTGTCATTTCTTCAAATGCACAATATTGAAAATACATCAGGCTTATTGTCTCCATATTCATTTCCAAGGCAAGAGTGTCTCATACCCTACAGATGGAGGCCCACTCATCAGTATCATATAACCCAGTATATTTATACGGAGTGATTAAAAATTCTCTGTGCACCTGATGATTACAATACAGAAAGTTACAAATAATGTTCAAAGTGTCGCCCGCCAGTCTCCAGACATTTATTGACATGCCGAACTGTGTTCTCGAAGACCATGTTTAGTATAGCACAGTCCACATTCCGAATGTATTCTGTGATGGCCATCTTTAAATCATCAAAAGTTTGGGGATTGTTGTACTGTAATGGTCAGGTGCACAGAGACTTTTTGATCACCCTCCATGACATTGCATTCATGTCCTGGCGGTTTAAAATGTGTTATTTCCCACTGATGCAAAGTTAATAACTGACGGACTGAGACACGCTTACACATATTTAATGGAAAGGAGAGGTGGGAAAGATGCGGGAGCGGCATAAATATAGCAAGGGCAACGAAGGCATGGCAAATAATATGGAAGAGGTAAGTGTAGCAGAAAAAGCACACGTGATTTTGAGAGACTTTACGTTGAATCGTCATGGGAATTATGTTACATAATGTGACTCTGTTCCAGTGCATGCTATGGAGCTGGTACATGGCGAATGACACTCAGTTCTACATCCTCGGAATACTGCTACTTCTCGTATCAGTCAGGTTAGTGGCAATGCTACCTGCTGTAACACCGAACTGTCATTTAACCCTTACACTACACTGGATCACATCCAAGAACATGGCCAGATTATGCAGAAGATTTCTGTGTGAAATTCTGATGTGATACAAATACAAAGGTACGGAGTGTAGCGTCAGTGACAAGATTATTCGTATAGTAAGTTCAAATGTTATTAAACTACATATTTTTACTCACCTATAATTTTAATAATATAACAATTTTAACAATTTATATACCTCATATTTTTATGATAATAACTATAATCATTCTTAGCCTCTTAAATGATTGCTATTCTATACATTTATTTTGTACCCAATAATTTTCAGCTCACTCATATATAATGATAAGTTGAGATCCCAATAAAATTAATACTAGCACTAGATACAGTGTTACATATGTTTAATTTTTTAGATATGGTGTTACACATGTATAATTTTTTACTGTCTGATGATGGTTGTTCTACAAGTGTAGTTTATTAAATTTCACTTTCTTATATGAAATCATTGTGACTGAAGATATGCAGGACCCAGGTGAAGACTGTTCAGCAGCAGTCGAATCATTACATCATGACAGCATCAAGAAAGAGTTTCCATTGCAGGTACTTCCGGGCCGCGGTAGTAGCCTGGACCATGTTCCTGGTGAGCAGCTGGTGTACAACTGGCTTCATATCATACCAGTACCAATACCTAGCGAGGTACAGTACATACACTTGTGTTTAATGTAACATACGTGACGTAACAGTCACCAGAATTGTAGCTCTGAGGTAAACGGGCATAACTCACAATCATGTAAGAACTGTAGGAGGTATCAAATTCTCAAGGGAGCCAGGGTATAGCACTTGGTACAGGATGGTCCGGGGTTTCATTCCCGGCAGAAGGAAGAGTTTATTCTCTTCTCCAAAACGTCTAAACCTGCTCTGGGGCAGAGCCAGCCTATTTAATTGGTACTGGGTTTCTTTTGTGGGGGCATAAAGCAGCAGGGACTTGATGCTGACCACTCATTTCCATCTGGTGCCATGACAAAGAATGAGTGGAGCTATACCTCTATTCCTGCTACATCCCTTCATGGCACAGACAGGAATATCTTTCTTTTCACATTCTTCTGGAATGTGTTGCCATGAAGTTTGCTTTTCCATCCAGAAGATGCAGGTAGTAAGTTACTCCGAATCATTTGTGTGTAGCAAACTACATGGCGTCACTTCCCAAAAGACCACAGTCTTGTCCATTTTTTTTTCTTGCAACAGACATTAAAACTTGTGTCTTTTCCTCAGAATACAAAAACCATTTGCACAGTTTGACATGTTGTACGACAAACCCTGGACACGGGTTGGACCTTATCTTGTTGGCATGGCAACTGGATGGCTGCTTTGCAAGACAAAATGCACCCTGAAAATGTCACCTGTGAGTAAACATTACATATTCAGCCTTCAGAAGATAATGACAGCCAGTCAGGGGGGGGACCAGAGCGAGAGAGAAAATGAGTTTAGAAAGGATTCAAGTCTAAATTTGTCTAACATCAAAAGCTTTTAAGACCTGAATTTTTACAATGCGGAGTAAAATGCATTTCGGAAACGCTTAATGACCAAATTTGCATCACACAGGTTAAACTTAATTTTAGAAATGTGTGAAAATAAATTAAACTTATTGGAAATAAACTTAATTTTACAGAGGTTTTATAATTATTTTGTCCAATAAGGGGTAGTTTCAATTTTTTGAAACTTTTAAAAAATGAGGTTTATTAAGGATTAAATTTCAGTTTAGAACAATTTGAAACCTAAACCTCATAAGAATTTTGCAACTACGAACATTGTGCATATATATATATATATATATATATTATTTGATGCCCAGTTTTGAAGCAGTTGTTTCGAAAAGAAGTGTTAAATCTGAACTCGGCATGCAGAATATATGCGTGTCTCACAAAGGTCACAAACACTAGCAATCACGTGTTCTGTTCAGCTGGTGCTGATGGGTGGTTGGAGCCTGTCTCTGCTGTGCATGTTCAGCCTGGTGTATGGCCTGCTGCATGTTCAGCTAGGGACCCTCACTTCAGCAGCATATGCCAGTCTGGGTCACACAGCCTGGGCCCTGGGACTTGCTTGGATAGTTGTGGCTTGTTGCACTGGGCATGGAGGTAAGTGAAGGAAATGGGATACTTTATGTGATCTAGAGGTCATGCAATGGGCTGGACGACTAAGGATTCGTGGTTCAATTCCCAGCAGGGGAGAATTTTTATCTTTTCTACAAAGCCTCAAGACCGGCTCTGGGGCCCAACCAGCCCCTTACTGAACGAGTACCTGCAGCTCTTCCCCTTGAAGTTTAGGGGTTGCACCAGGTAGCTGACAACTCACCTCCATCTTTATTCCAAGGCCGTTTTTCACACGTTTCGGCTTCTTGCCAATTTACGACACTTCTTAATTTGTGCTTTCCCATTTTTGGTTTAATGCTCCTTATCTGGTTTATTTGCACTTATTTAAAACTATTTTTCTTATGGAAACACTGTTTTTAATTCAATACTTTTTGATTCATGCCCACCTTTTAAGGAACACAACTATGGCGTAAAACAAGGACTTGGTGTGCATGAATTGAAATTTACTTTTGCATGTTTGTGGTAGCAGAAGCAGCTTTCCAATCGGAAGGTAAAATATTACACAATGCTGCTGGTGGTGCAGTCAACATTTTCTGGGCAGAATCTGTGGAAACTTTGTGCAAGTATTGACTGTGCTTTGTCTGCGCAGGTGTTGTAAACAGTCTCCTTTCCTTTCGGGCACTGTTCCCCCTCAGTCGGCTTACGTATTGTGCCTATCTCTCGCATCCTCTCATCATGGTAGTCACAGCATTTAGTTTGGATGGACCGTTGCACATCCACAACCTGCTGGTGGTAAGTTTTCCAGTTATCTGCACAGTTTATTTTAATACATGAACCATGCATCTTATATTATTCTTTATTATGACCAACAAATGCATAATTAATACCATAAAAGTATATATCACAACAGTGTTCCCTTGTATAATCTACACTCCTATATGTTTTGACATTTTAAGTCATCAGGGAGTTACATACAGGCTCCTGCAGCTATTGAATTTCATAAAATTATTATTATCATCAAAATGTTAAAATATTTTGTGTTTACAATAAAATAAAATAAAATAAAATAAAATCCGCTATGTTACAATCTTTCGTGCAATCTGTATTTGTGGATGCATATAAAATTGCTTTTAGATGTTGCTACTGTGCTGGTCTGTTGCGTGTGATTACATAAAATGTCGATACATGGTAAATGTAAAGGTAAAAATGTAAGGTTTACCCTATAAAGGGGCCACGAAGGTCTAGAGGTGAAGCAGAGGTATAGCTGTACTCTTTCTTTAACCTCGGCGCTAGATGGGGGTGGGTGATCAACGCCACACCCCGGCTGCTTTACCCCCAGGAAAGACCCGGTACCCATTGTACAGGAGGCTGGGTCGGCCCCAGGGCCAGTCTGGACAGGTCCAGAAAATCTTGCCCCCACCAGGATTCAAACCCCAGATCGTCCAGCCTGTAGCCAGTCGCTATACCGACTGCACTATCCCAGCTCTATGTTGAAACATGTAGAAGTGTAAATTATACAAGGAAACACTGTAGTGATATATACTGTTGTGACAGTAATTGTGCCTATTGTGGGTTGTAATAAACAATATCTGTACCATTGTTTGATCAAACTGTAACATTCTATCAACCAAAACAACAAATAGGGTACACATTCTGCATCGTAGAAACATTTACTATTAAACCTCTGCTACACATCTCGACTTTCTTGGCCATCTTCATGGCTAACATTTAAGACAAGAAGATCCTCAAGACCAGTGTTTCCCAAACGTTTTGTTTGCAGACCCCTCTTGGCTTCAAAAAATAACCATGGATCCTCACGTCCTCGCTCACATAAATATAGTGTCCAGATGATAGGTATCCAAAATTAAAAATGTATATCTCAGAACCGATTTTAGATACGAATCCCTACCATTAGCTTCATCATCATCCCTCATGAGTTAGACCTTCATAGACCTATTTTGGCCTCATCATATAGTCTCTTCCAAGGTCTTCCAAGTCATCTTCAACCACTTGGTCTATAATACAGCACTATTTTTGTCATCCTTTTGTTGTTCATTCTTGTTACATGTCACAGCCAGTTTGATTTGTATCATCTAAGTTTCTTGTCAACTGGTTCTCCTTTCAGCTCTTCCAAAATTCCTTCATTCCTTTTGTGGTCAAAAGGGGTGTAACCGGCTGTTCTTCTGAATAATTTCACCTTGATTGATGTAAATAGTCCCTCCCCCAAGGGTTCAGATTTAGCTTCCAAAGAGTGGGAAGAGCCAGTGCATTATAAGCTTTTATTCTTGAAAATTCCAGACCAAAGTTGGTTTAAACGTGTTGTTTAGAATTCCCAGTATTTGAGCAAATTTTGCTGGTTTGTGTTGAATTTCCTTGTCATTTTCATACGAAATTTCACAACTGCGATATTTAAAATTTTTTACTTGTAGAAATTTGTTATCAACCTACCAGTAGCACACGTTATAATTAACTGCACAATTCGACCTTCATTATTTATTCTCTCTCACTTCATGGATACAGGCAATTTCTTAATTAGATATTATAATAGTCAAACAAAATAAACATATTGCCAATTAAAAAAGTCCTGTGATTATTTTTAACAAAATAACCAACTTCAAACCAGCCATTACAGAAATGTATCTATATGGGATCTGCAAAGCACAGTCTGGGAGCAACTGCTCAAGACTATTAAACGTTTTGGTTAAACGACAAGAAATGTTACACAAATTTTTCCTACTTGTTCCTTTTATCACAATCAAAGTATGTAATACTCTTGAGGATCTTCTTGTTGTATTAAATGATATCCCCAAAGCCTACTCCTTTTTTCCATTTTAGGAAGGATAACATGGTAACATGATTGTTATGTTGCAGTTCATACTGTATCTAGGCAACATGGCAGCTGCATTTGGGCTCTCTTTCTTCATTTCTCTGGCTTTTGAGGCACCAGTCGTCAACTTGCTCAAGATAACACCAGCCAGTGGCAAGAAAAACCTGCAGCATAATGCCACACAGTGTAAAAAAGTCACTGATATCCCATGAAGAATTAACTGGATTTGGATATCAGAGTATGGAGTTGTGATAATTTACATATACTATTTTCACTAAAATAAGTGTTTCCAGGGAGATAATCCCAAATATTGTAGTCAGATGCTTATTCTAATAAAGACACATGAAGAAGAACATTTCTGTTGGGATAAGGGGTATTTTATGTCTGCTGAACTTGGCAGCACTGCTAACAGACCTCTAACCCCATAGACTAAAGGCCTTCCTGAGAAGCTAATGGTTCATTAGGCAGTCAAGAGACGCCCCGCAATTTATGAACCCCTAGTTTCATTACTGAGCTCACCAGAGCCCACCACTTCTGATTGTCCTGAACTACTGCACAGTAAATAGTCCAGTGCATGACCTATACTAATTATTTATGACTCATTTTAATATTATTCTCCATCTATGCCTAGGTCTTCCAAGAGATTATTCAATCAGAATCCCACACTCATTTTGCTGTCTATGTTTGCCATATGCCAGACCTTCTTATCCCTGTAAATTAAAACAAAGTCATAATATCTGGGAAGAAGTACAAGCTACAAAGCTTGTACTTACTAAAACAGGACAACACCTCAGGCCACACTCAAACAGGACACTGCTTATGATACGATGGCAATGTGATGATGATATGATACGTACATGATAGGGTCTCACACTCCAACGACTTACACTGCTTCAGTTTGAATGTCATGAATTGTGACTAACTCCATATGGCAGAGTCATTCTTGAGAAGCTAACAGGTTCTCAGCTAGTCAAGAAATTCCTTCCATTTTATGAAACCTGAAGGTTCATTACCACATTAACAAGAGCCAGTCAAGTGTCTCTGTCCTGAGCCAGATCAATCCAGTCCATGCCCCTGTCCCATTTCTTCAAGATCCATTTTAATATTATCCTCCCATGTGCGCCTAGGTCTTCCAAGTGGCCCCTGGCCCTCAAATTTCCCAACCAAAACCCTGTATGCACCATAAATTGTAACAGAAACATGAAAGTATGCCTATATTGTTTTTAAATCAGTTAGAGTATACAAAGTAGACAAATTCATTCCAAGTATTTTCTTTGATTAATGGGCTCTCTGATAATGAAGCTCAGCCTCTCTGTGTCAAAAATATTTTTGAATGACAAACAGGTAAATTTAGACTTGTTGAAAAGAGATTAATAAAAAATTCTGCTGTCAATTTTGACTGAAATGAATCCTGGGATAATATTATTAACCATACTGATGTTAATGACAGCTTTAATTTATTTCAAAACACTTTTTTAATTATTTTTTAATCATGCTTTCCTTTGTAGCTAACAATGTTTCCAATAACCACTGGATTACACCACGAATCAAAACATCTTGTAAGCGCAAAAAGTTTCTTTACATTATGAGCAAAACAACCAACTATTTGAAAATTAAAGTACATCATATTTGACACTGCAGTGTGTTACAGAAAGTAATTAGAAAAGCTAAGAAAAGTACACAATGAATTGTTATTTTCCTATACAAATAAATCTAAAACATTTTGGAATATTATTAATAATGAAAATTTTACTGGATCTGATAAGTTTATTCAGACTGAATTTAAACTTAGTAACAAAAATATATGCACAAAACAATCAGCCAAGATGCTGAATAATTACTGTATAAATTCTGTAGATGAATTAATCACATAGCAACCACAAACTGAATAGGAAATATTCTAATTTAGGGAATCATTTCCTTATCACTATTCCAGTGACTGAGATTGAAGTTATAGGCAAAATATATTCATTGAAAAATAAAACTTCATGTGGTTATGATGGTCTATCCAATAAGATATTAAAACTATGTGGTAGCCACATTTCTAAACCTTTCACTAATATTTACAATAAATTATTAATGTCTGGAATTTGCCCAGGTTGTGTAAAGTATGCATATTCCCCCCCCATAGGTCAAAACATCATTTATTGCATAATAACATTATGGCCAATGCACAATTCAGTTTTTGTGACAATGTTTCTATTGAAAGTGCTATTTTTAAACTCACAGAGTCGATTTTTAGTGAGCGGAATAAAAAGAATATATAATGGGCCTATTCTATGATCTAACAAAAGCTTTTGATGGTGTTAGTCATGAACTCTTGATTTTAAACTTGGGATTTTATGGAGTAAAAGGCTCTATATTCAATTGGTCAAAATATTAGTAGTATAACAGAAAACAGTGTTGTATTGCAATCTGTCAGTTCACCTAATTTTCTATCAGACTGGGAAATAAAGACATGGAGTTCCTCAGGGATCTGTTTTGGGCCCATTACTGTTCAATGCTTATATTAATGACTTTCCTTACATCACAAACCAAGTTTCTCATACCATTCTTCTTACAGATGATACTAATATTCTTGTTTATTCCAGTGATCTTAATGAACTAATTTCTAAATTAAATTCAGTACTATGTTGTATTTCTAAATGGTTTCAAAATAATCAGTTGGTACTGAACTTAAATAAGACTGAAACTGTAAAACTTACTTTTTCTAAGCTTCTGACTTACTAATTAATTGCAAATTGCATAAAACAATCGCGCTCTTACTACCACTGAAAATATCAAATTCTTAGGCATGCATCTGGACTGCAATCTAACTTGAAAATCACATTTACATAATTTAATAAAAAAATTGAGTCCAATTTGCTTAATGTTGAGAAAATTATTACCTATTTTAAATGTGAAAATGGCACAAATGGTTTATTGTGCACATTTCTATTCACAAATCAGTTGTGGAATAACTTTCTGGGGTTCATCTTCATCAACGAGAAAAGTTTTCATAATTCAAAAAAGAGCAATTAGGATTTTGCTGAGACTGGGTCCAAAGAGCTCTTGTAGAGAGGGTTTCAAAAAACTGGTTACACTTACAGTTCCTTGTTTGTATAGTTATGCCTTGATGTTAACTGGTGTTAAAAATCTTAATATTTATAAAACTATCTCCTCTGTTCATGCTATGAATACAAGGCAGCAAAACAGATTGCGTATACCGCTGGTATGACTTTCCTCAATACAGAGAAGTGTCTACTACTCATCTGTTAAAATATTCAGTTTCCACAAAATATATTTTAATTTCATAACAATATACACACTTTTAAGACTTTGTTAAGAGACTACCTTGTTAAAAATGTCTTGTATTCCAATGAGGAATTTCTTTCTACTGGTCGTAAGGACGTAGAAATATAAACATTGATATTTAACTCGTTTTATTATTTTGTAATGCATATAGTTGCTTTGAACGACTGTGTGTTTATGACCTTTTCTTTCTAATTTATCTTGTGCCTACTAATTTTATGTAATTTTGTAACCTAATGTTTTGACGTGAATGCATATTGCAATTTATCTCTTTTCATGACGAATTCCACATTCAATCCGACTTGTGCGGATGATGTAGGTACACAGTACCAGTACCCTTCCCACAAATATCAGTATTCATCGGATCTACCATGCTGAACAGCACATCACATTTGAAACAAACTTATTCCTCCTATTTACATGAACTTCTTTCCAGCCCTTGCTACACGTTCACTATTTCGCTGTTACGTTGGTACGTTATTCTTCGCTTGTTCTTAGGCTCACATCACACAGTCCGCACTAGATAATCCGTGGTCCGCACCGCACATCGTCTTAGCCGGGTTCATACACCAAAACCCCTGAAAGAACGGAAATATGGCACATTGCAGTGAATATATGTACTGTTGACCGCAACGATATAGTCCGTGGTGGACTACAACCAATCACAAGTTGCATGAAGTCTGGAGATTCACTTAAACCCCTGGCAGGCGTCTGTGAAGTGACTTGGAACTTATACGTAAAGCAGGTTGCAAATAGCATTTTTCAATACTGATGGCATTTTAGGCGCCAAACGTATTTTCTAGACAAGTTTTGAGTGGTGGTTTGCACCGATTACTAACACAACCAACTGTAACATGACACCTATCTGATAAACATGCACCAAAATCAAACCTGCATTGCCACCTATGTGTTAATGCAGGCCAGGAACGCATGCACAGGCGGTTGGTTCCTACACAAGCAACTATGTCCAGGCACAGTGTAACTTGCACTGATCCATCCGGCAGTGAATGGGGCAGAGAGTAATGAACATGCGAGATGATGTGGGGAAATGAGGATTTTCTCTAAATCAATAGATGCCATGTGTTCGTTTCATAATTTTTCGCGTCAACTTACCAAAAAAAAAAAAGACTAGAAATGATTTAATCCACGTATGCATAGACGTGTATTTATGAAGTTTCTCTCATTGTTTGTTGCAGAATTAGCAAGCATTTTGGCAGCAACTATTTGTAATGTTGATAATAACCGACACTCCTATACCCAATCGTGTCTGTGAATCAAATTTTGGAACTTGTGGACATTCTTTGAAGAGTCCGTGATTACCATGGTTGATTAAATGGCCGTTACTGAATACCGACTGTGAAACGTGATAATTATCGCACTATTAAGACGAAGCTCTTCTGATGAAACTCGCATGGAGCTACAACAAACATCATATAAACCTCTAATTAACAGCAAAGAATGCTTGAACGCAGACCTGATTTCGTTGAATCCGCCACCACTGTGTAGTTTCATCGTAGGTGTCACTACGTACATATTTCGGTTCAGTGCAGGGAAAGTATGGCAGTATTTTAGGTGCTGTCGGTGAGAGGTCAGAGTGTTGTACATTTCTGTCATGATGAATGACAACTGTATAATACTGTAGCTTACGCATCTTCAGTGACGGACCAATCATGAACGTTGTGTGAAATAACGTGAAAGAAAGTCACCTATCTTATTTTAGGTACTAACCAAATTTTCTTCAATAACTAGGGAAGTCCACTACAGGCTAGTAAGCCGAAATGATAGCTCCCCAATTAGGGGCAGTTTACGGCCCAGGCAGCCATGGTAAAAAACTTGAGTTATACTAATTCTTCATACTGAATATTGGATTTTTTATTACAGATGTAGAATTTAAAATGTGGTAACGTGATGGAGTCACTGTCCAGTAGATACTTAATAAACACGAACTAGTTCCATATTGCACGATTAGAGGTTGAACTAGCAAATTTAGTTTGAGAAGTATAGTGGGTTGGAGATGACAGAAATTGAATGAGATAATATCGAAAGAAAGAAAGTTGAAAGGTGGAAGATGGAATTATGAGAATGTAACCTGGTAAAGGTATGTTCAAGGGTTAGACTACCTGGAATTGTGTTAACTCTGACCCCTATTGAGAAAGGAAAACTACAAAGTATAAATTCAGTGCCGGATGTTCAATATTGAAGTGCACAAAGCTGTTACGGCAGTTGTGGGTAAAAGTGTGGATTGTGGTGTGCGTTTTTCTAGCATGCCCTCTATGTCCAGGAATAAGTTTGAAAGTTGGCATATTAAGAAAACACAACTAATTAGATAAGGGCTAGACTGAGTGTGATAACTAACAGCTGTTGATGAGGGTTCTGTCTGAAATTGATTTATGTTTCATTGGGCTCTCCCTTAAAATAGCGTAATAAACCCTACATCTCCTTTGGAAAGAATTTGAAATCAGTTTCTGAACATTTGTTAAGGGTGACATTTGCTTGTGGTATGCTTCAGCTTTTTACCATACCTGAATCCATTTTTATTAAGGTCAAAAGTTTTTTAGTACTAGGTGCTTGTACTTCTAGGCCTGTGTGATAAGCTGATATCGGCATTGTACTCAGTGTTTTAAAGATTACAGTTCTATTTAAAAGTAGTAGTATATTGCAGAAATTAATGTTATAAAGCCGTTACCTTCCGTTGACAAACGTGCACTCACAGCAGACATACCTACATCGGATGTTACATTCAGTTTCAACATTTCTGCATTCAAAAATAAATTACCAGTGCAGCTTTTACAGTACCAACACAACATTAGGACAGTTTGCAAAGGTTTAGTTGTTTTTATAAGCGACTGACAAATTTCTATTATTTGTAATTGGTTTGGTACCAAAATAGTAATGAGTCATAACTTCTTATCATTTCTTTTCACAAACTATAAATTGCTTTATTTTTCTTCTTGATTATTCAGCTAACAGTATGGATGTTAACATAGAGGAACTTAATTTGAACTGTCAGACTCAGGACTTTGAACATGTTTATATAAAGCAAGAAGAGCAACACACACCGTCATCAACATTCATGATAACAAAAAATGAAGATAAGGTTAAGTATATTATTCTTTTGCATTGGTGTCTTCCACCATTTTTAAAGGACATAGCATGTTTCATTTAGATACATTTCTGAGTCCTGCAACACATGAATAATGTGAGGTGTCACTAAGTGGCATGGTTGGCAGTTCATTTTGTGTCTGTCACTGTGAATTCCATGGTTTCCCTGTACTGGTGCTTGTATCCATCATGCATTGTGACAAGGTTATCAAGCTGAGTACTTTTATTGCACTCCCCTTGCCCCATTCTTTAATTGGTTTGTCAAAAGTGTGATCATTGGAGAGGTACCCAAAAATCTTTGACTTACTCGGGTGGGAAGACGGATGATGTCATGTAACCTCATGCTGCATGGAGTAGGATGGCTAATGGGCTCATCAGGCAAACAACCAACACTCAGTACTGTTTCTTTTTAGTATTGTTTGAGTAAATTGTTGAAGTGCTGTGGTTGTGAAGGGAGCATATGCATTATGTGCCAGCCAAGTACTGATATATGTGGTTTCAGTTGCTGGACTTTTGTGATGGTTCATATGTACGTTGTTGGAGTGTCAGTCTCCAGTGCTGTGTGAAGTGTTTGTGAGATGAATGTCTGAAGCATTGCTCAGATTTCATGCAATTCAGTGTCAGTGATTATGTTGTGGTTCAGTTCTTGTTTTTGTTCAATAATGAGTGTTTGCCTTATTTTATTATTGATTGTATGAAACTGGAACTGTAACATTGTTCTCCATTTTTTAGTTATGTTACAAAACTTAAAAAAGTGACTGTTAGGTTTGCCATGTTTGTCCGCATGGAACATGGCTCCCACTGGGTGGAATTTTATGAAATTTGATACTTGAGAATTTTTCAAAGCTGTATCAAGAAAATTTAAGTTTAATTCAAAACTGAGAAGATTAACGGCCACTTCATTTGGAGACCCATTTACATTTATGATATGTTTTTGAATTCTTCTTAGAATGAGAAATATTTCAGATGAAAGTTATAGAGAAAATGAAAACATATTTTATGTTCAATAACTTTCTTCCCTAAAACTATGCCATTTATGAGACAATATGGTAGTGCCAGAAAGTCCACAGATGACAGTATAATATGGTACAGAAAAGAAGGGATTTGCATGTCGGATAACTAAGGCAAGAATATAGACACATACTCGTAATATTTAATACTGACTGTTTTTCCATGGTAACAGTGGTTATGTGAATGTACCTTAGTGTTACATTATACACACTTTGCCTGTCTTGTTAAATACATATCTTACATCAGCAAGCAATATAATGTGTTTCCCATATCTGGTGTTTTTATAGAGGAAGTGACACATTGGGACAGCAGCATGGGCTCAGGATTATGGTCACCTGGCATGCAACTAACAAGTTTGTGCTGTAGCAACTATTTAAGAATTTAGTGGAGGAATTTTGAAGCCAAATTGTAACATGCAAGTTTTAACGTTCACGCAGTATTGTTGCTGAAGACACCGAGTCTTCTGAGATGTGATGCTATGTTGTGGGGTGAGTAGTTCCCAACAATTTGAAGGACTGTGGTGTCTTTACTTCTTCAGGTTCAAGTCTTCTTTTACTTACTGACCCTGAATATGAAGGTTTCATGGTACTGGAATCATTCAAAACATCAGGAAATACTGGCTCAGTGACACTGTATTACATTCCAGAAGGCTTGATTCTTAAAATTTTAATGTGTTTGATGTTTAATTTATATATAATTCAGTCAACACAACAATAATATTAAAACATCACCTATGTTTATAGCGACATGCTTTGACTCGAAGGTGTCATCATCAGGTTATGTTTAGAACCACGTATGTGTACAAGGTAACTGTGCATATTTTGGGATCCCAAAAGGCTTACAGAGTTGTCATATAAAGTGTTATCTATATGTAATACAGTTAAAAGTTGCAAAGCCTAAACTATTGTGGTACTATATTAACTATTTCTGATGTATCTAATTGATATTATGGCTGAAACATATAGGCTTAACGATGTATTTTGTATGCCAATTTTGCTACAGTGTGTTGCGAACCACATGCCCTTTGTTTGTAGTGAGTATGTTGCACAATGTTTGTTTGTATGAACCGTCTCACGTTTGTGTAGATACACCATCAGTTACGTTATTGGAATGTTTGAAACCCAAGTTGTTACTTTGGTCATGGTTGTTCCCATTCGGTTGATTTAATTTGCGTGGTTTTCAGAGGAGTGGGTACGTGTACTTCCCTCGTTTGTCGTGCTTCGTTACTGTTCTGTGTTTCTAAAAACTATATACTTGTTGTCTTATTCTGTAAGTTACGAATTGGGTTTCACGATATAGTGTAATTGTTTGGAACACTGTAATACACATGGTATAAGTTGAGTGATTCATATTACTTACAAGTTTCTTATGGAAGGAGCTGGTTTGTGTGTTGTGGTGGACGGTCTTCTGTCCCAGTGTAACTTTCACTTGCTGATGGGGTGAATGGCTTCCCACACCAGAGTTATGTTCTGGCAGTCTGGTTACGATGAGTTCAAGTGTCCCCTGTAGGGGTCTTCGTGAACAACTGTCTCAAATATACAGGACAGATGGGCAGAACCTTCAAGGTCAGATTTCAAGAACATTTAAGAGATTTCAAGTATGGGAACAAGAAATCAAAGTTTGCACAACACCTCCTAGGAAACAGGCATGCAATTGGTCCTATGGGAAACATAACGGCCATCACCCACATAATCAACAAGAGTAAAATGATGGACACGTTAGAAAAGTTCTATATATATAAAGAGACGAAATCCCATAACCAAATCAACGACAAACTAACAGTCAAAGCCAAAGCAATGTTTGAGACAGTTGTTCACGAAGACCCCTACAGGGGACACTTGAACTCATCGTAACCAGACTGCCAGAACATAACTCTGGTGTGGGAAGCCATTCACCCCATCAGCAAGTGAAAGTTACACCGTGACAGAAGACCGTCCACCACCACACAAAAACCAGCAGTCTCCTTCCATAAGAAACTTGTAAGTAATATGAATCACTCAACTTATACCATGTGTAGTACAGTGTTCCAAACAATTACACTATATCATGAAACCCATTTCATAACTTACAGAATAAGACAACAAGTATATAGTTTTTAGAAACACAGAACAGTAATGAAGCACGACAAATGAGGGAAGTACACGTATCCACTCCTCTGAAAACCACGCAAACGAAATCAACCGAACAGGAACAACCACGACCAAAGTAACAACTTGGGTTTCAAACATTCCAATAACGTAACTGATGGTGTATCTACACAAACATGAGATGGTCCATACAAACAAATATTGTGCAACATACTCACTACAAACAAAGGGCATGTGGTTGCGCAACACATTGTAGCAAAATCGGCATACAAAATACATCGTAAGCCTAAATGTTTTAGCCATAATATCAATTAGATACATCAGAAATAGTACCACAACAGTTTAGGCTTTGCAACTTTTAACTGTATTACATATAGATAACACTTTATATGACAACCCTGTAAGCCTTTTGGGATCCCAAAATATGCACAGTTACCTTGTACATGTACATGGTTCTAAACATAACCTGATGATGACACCTTTGAGTCGAAGCATGTCGCTATAAACATAGTTGATGTTTTAATATTATTGTTGTGTTGACTGAATTATATATAAATTAAATATCTAAGAATAAAACACAACAGGATGACTACATTCAAACTTAATGTGTTTGGTTTGTTGAGGTTGCTGCGCTTCAAAATTTGGGTCCTGTGAGTAATGTCTTGCTCTGCCTAAATGGTTGAATCTTTGTGGGTAGCGCTGTCAAATTACCACAGTGTACCTCAGTCTTCCCTTGTTTTGTACTGATGAAGAAATTCTGGAAGTGTATTATACATTATTTTACATTGTTTAGAAGTATTATCTATAATTTTATGATTTTATATTTGTGGAATAAAATGCTCTAATCGCTTGACACCACTTAAAATATTTGTTACTTTTTCCCGATAAATCCAGGTTTGCCATTACAACTTCCTTAAGCCAAACCTAGATATTTTGTAATTACAACATTGTGACCTTAAACTTTGTTTGAATGATGTGCTGCTTTGCTGACTGTCTTTGTTGGGCATACAGTGAGGAATGTTTAGCTTTATCACCTTGTCAGTAGTTGGCATTGAAGGTCAAAAAAATCTGTGGGATTTTATCTTTTTCAATTTAATACTTCTGGATAAAATGGACAGCTGACAGAATTGCATGTAACTACCTAGTGAATGTATTTTCACTTCCCTTATATACTGTTGTAACCTCATAAATACTGTTGTAATCTCACAATTACTGTCAGTGTTGGCCCATTAATTAGTAAAGCTCTTGTGTTTCTGTTCAAACTTGTCTTGTAACTGAAAATACTGTAGCATATACTCTTGTTCACAACACACCACTTTCATTGTCATCCGTATGTTGAAGTTTATCATTCTGGTCTCTTGGAAAGGAAAAACTGAAACAAAAATCTAATAAACTGCTCAGTGAACACTGAAATGAGTGTCTTTCCTTCATTTATTCCGATGTAGCCCAATGCATTTTTGTGTCACTATAAATAGATTCAGGTTTTACACCATATACAAAACTGTTTTTTCTTCAGAAAGGAATAGTTACAAAATATCGATGTCACATTTTGTGCATTCTCTCTGAGGGTACATGTCTGTCTAGTTGATGATCTTATTCACAAACAAAATCATAAGGTATGTCTTAGAATTAGTTGTAATGTTCTAATTAATGTTATTTATGTCAGGAAATGTCTGATGGAATGGGCGGACTTGCAGAAGAGATTAAAAATGAAATAAAAGCTGAAAAGAATGATGCACCTGAGGATAGGTGAGTGTCCTGTTCCTTAGTACAGGAAGTCCCTGACTTATTAGTGATCGACATCCGAACACTCACTCTTGTTAATGTGGCTCCATGATTACATATTGTTTATATGACTCAAGAACCTACAGTTATCAGGTGCTTAAGGATGGGCACTACAAAGAGTAGTATGTATGTATGTACATATGTATGTATGTATGTATGTCATCTGTTCTCCCAGTTGGGCAGGTCCTTCATCTGGGCAACCCTACAGAAATTTTGTTCGTTCTGCCTTAACGAACAGATAAACTTATGACAGCATCCGTGAACCTAACCTCTTCATAAGTTGGACATTCCATGCACTTTAGTATGTCTGGTTGTGACCTAACCAGATATATAATATTCACAACGCAAATTTTTCATCTGCATTGGTGTTCATGTGGCATTACTATGCAAATTTATTTCAGTTTCGTTAGGCACACATGTCTTCTGTAGGAGATGTGGTCTATATCGGACGTGCCATTGCTGTAATTTCTCCCATCTCTATTACTTTTGAAACTGAGTTTTGAATAGTAATTTCTCAATAGAACCCATGCAGCTGTAAACTTATGTTGGGTTTCAATTTCTTGTTTTTATATGTAGCATATCTTTGTAAGGGCAAGTTATGTAATATGTACCATATCTTTATAAATGCATCTTATGTACTTTTTTTTATGGATGTCCAGTTCTCTTAAGTTACATGCATGGGACAATTTATCACAGTTATAATATTTTATTTTATGGTGCAATGGAACATACTTCCAGTGCTGGAGTCATGTGTGTGGCTGTGTGCTCTTGAAAGCAGTGCTCAACTGAAATGATTGCATTTTGAATTTTCGTGCTGTGGTGTTGTGTATTGGGTTTGTTCCATCAGCAGATGTCTAAGTCAGCATCCACGTGAACCAATCAAATTGACACCCTGAAGACGGAGACAGCAAGTTCCCCCAAAACCAGAACAAACCCATTATACTGCACAGTGTATAAAACCAAAAGACTATCCCCCCCCCCCCCCCCCCCCCCCCCCCCCCCCCCCCCCCCCCACCTATTCCACCCCCAACCTTTTCCTCCAATCAAACCATACAAATTCCCCCACAAACTATCTTTATCTTC
>Ga0123352_10003295_pt1 | contig 23270 bp, 10 predicted proteins | sample TergutLab28metaG_FD_89700 | JGI IMG/M metagenome (GOLD analysis project Ga0123352, IMG submission 89700) | Labiotermes labralis P1 segment gut microbial communities from Petit-Saut dam, French Guiana - Lab288 P1 | ecosystem: Host-associated > Arthropoda: Insects > Digestive system > Gut ...
AAAAAAACCATTTATTACAAATGAATGGCATACAAAGAAAAAAGAGAAATTAAAAAAAAAAAAAAAACTCAAATTCAAAACAGTCTTGCTCAACAGCAAAGTTTATTCAGTCAGCACTGCAGTGTGTGCTAGTTACATGGTTTCTGAAATGCTGGCAAAACTAACAGAACTTCTTAATGACAGGGAAATAATAACAATTCTAAAATTAATTTACCCAAATTAATTTGGAAGAACTGAGAGAGTGCTAAACAATACTGAAGGGGAAATTAAAAATAAAGTCCAATGATTTTCAGCAACTGTCATATAGCAACTGATGAAGCAACAGTGTGTGCAATACAGGGTAACTTGCTGCTTTTGTTTGTAACATTGCCACTGAGTTCAATACAACTGAAGAATTGTCTGTTGCAATGCCAGTGAAAGTGCCCACCAAAGGTTCAAATATGTATGAAAAAAGGAAGGTGCTGCAAAGTCTGCAGAGCCCAGTATGGAAACTACCTGGATGGATACAGTGGTGTATCTTCCCTTACGACCAATAACAATGAAAGCAGTAGATCCCATGCAATATGTCACTGCTTGATATCTCCAGAAAACCTATGTGTGATCTCTCACAAAAACTAATGTTGTTACCAGTGATTTTATAAACTTGTTTATTTCATAAGATGAATGAATCATTGCCAATTTAAAGATCAATTGAGTGATATGATTGTGTAAATGTTCTCTACTATTACATGGAAGTTGACTGGTGGGGTTGTGATCATATGCTGAGAAACATGTATGAACTGAAGTAAGACATTTCCTCAACTTTGGGATCACTATTAAATGTGTGACTTTGCACTTTCCACTGACATCACTCAGCACAAGACTGAACTGAACATCACCCCACAAACAGCAAATCACCTTGTCAATGAAATATTTGACAAAATAACAGTATTCCTTATGAAGTTCCAACTATGGGAACTGAAACTGTGATCAAACAATAAGACACACTGTCCAATTCTGAAAACAAACAAATTCAATTATGCCAAGAAATATACACAGAAAATTCAGCTTCTTGAACATTACTTCAACTCCCATTTTCAAGTTACACACAAGCATAAGGACACAATCAACTTGTTCTCAGTGCTACTGGGCATTAATACTGAAACTCTTCCAGCTGATTTTCAAATGGAAATGATAGACATGCAATTTTGATATGCTCCAGAGAAACATATTTTAACATGGTCAACACTTTGACTTCTATAAACTGCGACTGACTTCTATAAACTGCAATTACTGATAAGTTTCCAGTTTATTGTGACCATGTAAGGTGAATGACAAGCCTTCCCAGCAGCACACACATTTGTGGATCATTTTGTTAATGTATGAATCAACTCAGTGATGAAAGACAGGAGAGCCAATTTCATGTTGCTACATCTCACACACACCCAAATATTGAAAAATTGGTGAAAAAGAAAGTCACAAGTCTCCTATTGGCATTCTTATCTTTCAAAGCAAAATTAAGAACTAAAAAATGTTATTACTATTTTTCATTGCAGTAATGTTAGTAATATTTGCAGCTTAAAAGCTTAATGTCAAATTCTGTTGAAAAAACAAGACTTGTTATCACTCGGTCTGCAGCAGGGTTCAAAAGTTTTTAAATTGGCCTTCATGCAAAAATAGTTGCCTGTCACTACCTCACAGCACAGTGCAAGTCAACAATCATGACAAATGGCACACGTGCTTATTTCCTGTTTTTCCAATATATATTTTGTATATACATTTATTTCTCTGACCAAGTTGCCATCCATGGGCAAATATTGGATGAATGAAATTTATTTATATACATACATACATATATATATATATATATATATATATATATATATATTCCAAATAAAATAAAACTACAGAATCATTTCAACTTTCACCCTTCAAACTAGGACTACCACATGTTGTACTTTTTCCTGTCTCTACATATAGTGGTCAGTCAGTCAGTAAGTCATCTTCAGCGCAATGCGTTCTTTGAGTATGCTCCGGGACTGTGCTGCATTTCTAGGTATTTCTGAAGGTTATATACTGAACTAACTTGTCCCTCACCCTGCTTTCCGCGACCAACGAGATCTAATAATATTTCCATGGTTATGTGACAACGCTGTCAGCGGCAGAATATAATGCATATAGTTAGGGAATAAGAATTGGCACGGTTATGGTTCGAAGCAGTAGCGGTGTAAACCAGTTATATCAAATTGTCTGCAGCAACTGCGAAAATCCACAAAAAAAAAACCTCGAGAAACGGTATTCAAGTCTCCGCGTCGAGACTCGAACCCGGCATCTCCAAACTTCGAGGCAGAAGTTTTACCTACTCAACCGCGATATTCAATACACATGACTAAATTAATTTCCTGGAAATCAAATTTTCCCAGCTCGAATAGCGAGTGAAAGCTGTCAAGTGGCACGGAACAATAAATTCAGTCCGGCTTAAACTGGTTTCATCCCAAGTATATAGCACTGCAATGTGTTATTGGACAATCGCATTCCAAACCTCTGCACAATTCCGTCACTTATAACCAACAATTACTTTTTAAAGGTATTAAATAAACACACACCTTTATATTTGAGCCTGGATCTGTAACGGGGCTATCTGAAACCACTGACGGAGATGATTTCGATGTACATGCTGCAACTCCGCACACATCAGCCATCTTTCACTCAGAGCGACCGCGACCGCATCACTCTAATCCGTGCATTACGTCTCTCTACTCACTATCCCAGCTGCGACGGCCGGCCAAAACCACAACTTCATGACAGTATTCAGATAATGCACATCATTTTACCATGTTGAAACGAACAGAGCTTGGCAGTGTTCAGAGCTCTGATCCTTGCATCCTGCTTTCGTAGACACACATAACCACGGATAATAACAGAAACATAGTCACGTACTACCAATGTACAACTGTGTATGTGAAATGATTTGTGAGACCAACTTGATGCAACAATTGTGATTTATTAATCAACCATTGGCACAACATGTTTCGGGCACCATTATGCCCATCTTCAGGAGCGCAAGGCCGTATATTACTGCATATGGTTTTCAGCACATTACGTGCTGAAAACCATATGCAGTAATATACGGCCTTGCGCTGTTGAATAGCCTCTACACAGTGCACACAACCCGCCTCGCGGTTTCCTAAGACTCCAGCCAGCACATTAAGTGCTGAAAATCGTATGCCGTAATATATGGCCTTGTGCTCCTGAAGATGGGCATAATGGTGCCCGAAACATGTTGAACTAATGGTTGATTAATAAATCGCAATTGTTGCATCAAGTTGGTCTCACAAATAATTTCATATTAAGGATGCACAGTCACACGAACATCAAATTTGTTTGTATGTCATACGTACTGTCCTTGAGAAATGACATTGGTGTCACTGGTTCAGTGGATATAAATGTAATAGGCGTTTTTGTAATCCCTGCATCTTGTGAAACATGTGAAACTCTTTGATGTTAAAGATTCTTGTACTTTTAGTGGGACATACGGCACGTGTGGCTTTGGTTTGAAAATTTGAAAGAAAAAAGACTGCTTGGAAGACCCAGGCACAGATGGGAATGTCTCTAGAATGAATAGCATGGGATGGTGTGGACTGGATTTATTTGGCTTAGGCTAGGGACCTATGGTGAAATCTTGTGAAGACAGTAATGAACCTTTGGGTATTATGATGTATGGGAAATTTAATGCCTTCTGCAGAAGAACTCTGCTGGTTGAGTTGGTTTGCTGACTCTAGCTAAAGGTAACAGCAAAGAAACTGGTTCTGTTCTCTGCATCCTGACCTGTGTACAGGTTGTTTGCAACAACGACTAGGACAATAATAATATTAGATGGGTTCACAATATCTCACACATCATGTTTATAATATCTAAAGACAAGGAGACAGGTCTTCCAGAAAAGTAAACCTAGACAGTGGGATTCATCAACTATCATCAAACAAAACCACTTATTTTAAAGCAGTCACATATTCTTTTCTGTAACAGGAAAATTATGCAAGATCTCGGTTTCTGCCACAGTGTAGTAGAGACTTTTGCTCTTCTGGAATGTTTCACAGCATTTGTTGGTGAGTTCTTTACCAACTACTATCCATGACATGATTAATTTATGTTTATGTATTTTTTAATGATTCATCACCAAGTATGTTTGCAGGACCCGTCATCTATTGTATCTAATGTTGCTCGAAACTCCAAGGCCTGCATGGAATGAATGATCTCCATCCATAGTGTTCCACAAAATTTAACCAGCTGATTCATAGGTATATGGGGGTACATGCACAGATGCACAGTGCTATGATGGAAGATATACCAAACACGAGGTACTTGTAGCAGGATACTAGCACTTATACATATTTCGATTTCTAATCGATAACACTCCAGATTAAAATTTCTTCATGTAGTAGTAGTAGTAGTCCATCCACGAAAAGGTCTTCTAAATGCAGGAATCCAATATATCAAGCAACTACTTTACACAGTTTACTGTACTCCCTGAGGGTGGGCCAATAAAGACCAAACATGTAGGACTTAGTGGTTCTTATAATATTGTTATAACTAATATATTTGTGTACATTTTTTTGCTTAAATTATAATAATTGGACTGTAATGCATGGAATGTAAAATGTAAAAAATGACCTGAAGGAATTGCATACAATGATCTGAAACTGAGAATGCATAATTACTGAAAGCATAAATTATTCTACACATAATAAACATCACAGCTGCTCATATCTCTTGCCCCTCCCTGGAATACAACCCTGAATTTTTTGGCCATCCAGCCCATAGCCTAGTGATTGTACCAGCTACGCAGTATAGCTCCAAATTCATAACATTACCATTTCTAACTGTTATAAACAATAAGAAAACAGTGACAGCAGTCACTGAACTGGTACCACATGTAACTACATCAAGCAGTGTCATCACTTTAGCTCAGTGTTACTTAATTGGACTTCTTATCACCATGGGATGGCACATTATTAGGTTCTTGCTAGAGGACACTTCCTCCATACAGGGACAAGATGTTGAATAGTCGGTCACAGGGTCAAAAAATAGTGGCCCATTAGATTGGAGTTGGGCAGTGCTGCTGAATGTCACAAAAAGGCAGAATAGATCTTTTAGACTCAGATGGATTTTTCAGTATGAGGCCAGAAATGGAAAAGCATCCTAGATTTGGTACTTAGAATGTTTGGAATCTCTGTGGGGCAGATGCAATGATTTGTACCTAACAAGACAATTAACAAAATATTTAGATCTAGTAGGTGTACAGAAGGTCAGATGGGATAAAGAACCAGCAGATATTATGTATACACATACCAATGTATATCAAATTTAATGCCAACACAATACAACATTTATATATTTAAAACAAGGGATGTTCAAATGCTAGTCCTCAACACATTTCAGCCAGTATGTTAGCCACCTTCAGGAGGCATGTTACAATATCATCAATTCATGGAGTAGCCAATGCCACACAATGATAATGAGTTAACACATTAAAATTTTCAAGAATCTTGAAGGTAACTTACACATGAACATACTATGCATTTTTTAAAAAAACTGAAACAATCCAGATGTTGCAATTACAGTATTACAACTGTTCTTAAGTTTTAAAGCTAAATTAATTATGACAACCAGCTATCTACAATATATGCCCACCATAACAACAAAGAGTACTTGTTTGCTTCTAAAGTAAGAACACATCCATAGCAGTAGGAAGTAATGATAAAGTTTAATGACTCACTCAGGCTTAGATTCTGATTATATAAACCAATTAACAAGAATTTAATTTATAATACATGTTAACACATTGCCGTCGGGCTGGTCTTTTAATTAAATACCCCCTAGTGACCGGACATTTTAAACGCTTTTAATGTTCATTCCCATAATATTTTGCAGGCTTATCGTTCTAAAATAAGGTTCAAGAGCGGCCTGTCTGCTTGTAACTTGAGATCCAAACATCCTGCATGTAGCTGATGATGACCTTGAAGCGATCAGTGTGTCAGAGCGGCTCGAAAACGCGCGTGTTGGACGTCATGTAAGAAAACGCAGAAATGCGGGGCCCGTCAACAACGCATGGGTGAGCAATCACGCATTTCTGCATGAGCCGACGGCAATGTGATAATATAATCTGTGTAGTCAGATTTACTGTGACCAGTGGTGTGAAACTGACTGGTCATGCTGTGAAGGATTAGTGCAGACAAAAATCTTTTAAGTCACTGCCAAATATGCACAAAACTCTCTCATCTTGAGGTCTTCACTCTTCTGGGATGTTACACAGCATTTTGGGATGGCTTGTCAGTCCCACCTTGAGGGTCAAGCAAGTCCATTCTGGGACTGCTTGACCCTTGAAGATGGGACTGATGAACCATCCCAAAATACCATTAATCTACCATGAGCCAACACTGCCTAAAATCCTGGAACAGTGAAGGGCTCAACTACATGCTGGTGAAAGCCTGTAGTCTCTCATCTTGATCTTGTTACTCCATAATGTGAAACTGAAAACACACATTGCCAGACAGAATGAGATAAATTCCTCCATCTGTGTCACAGTTCTGAATCAGATTACTCTTATTGCAGAATGACAAGCGTTTAGACTTATTGATGTTTGGTTGCTCGTTTATGGATCCATCTGATTTAGTTGGCAAATATGAAATTGTTTCATATACACAAGGAAATTAAGTTCTTGGTACAACAATAATAAACTCTTTCACTACCAAATTCTTTCAATCAGAGCCACATGGACAACTGAATATCAATTTTTTCCTCCATATTTTTACTGAATAAGTCTTATTTTCAAAAATTAAGAGAGAAAAATGTGTTCAGCATTTATTGATTTACTACTATACTTTTGGATTTAACTCATCTATTTTTCACCTTTAACTGAATGTAATCACTGTGTTTATCATAAATGTGTGAAGGAAGTTACAAGTACTTACACATATTGATGACAGACCATTTTGAGGAGACAAAATATCAATATGCTTTAAAATTTTTTAACATTTCTCAATGTGGGGTTTGTAACATAAAGTACTTTTTCTATTGATTTCAGCAATTGCCAGTTTGTTTATCTCAGTGATCATTTAACTATACATGTATTGTATTGTATTTATTCATAAGCATCAATATATGGTATAAGGTATGAGGTTTTTGCAGCTATGGTGATTCATGAAGTGGTCTCCTGAGTGAACACTGTGAAGTCTAATAGTGGTTACCAACGTTTTGTAGCAATATACTACCTTCATCTTCAGGATGGAAGCAAGCAGATTTGGGGAAGAGTGATTATATTTAAGAGGCAGGGGAAATACAGATCCAGGAGAACAGACATAACCAATCAGAGCCATGGATGATCAGGTGCAATAACAAAAGCGTCCAGTAGTAATAGTCCCCTTTCAGAGCCTCCAACTCTTTCACACTACCTTCAAGGCCTCCTGTATCAACTAATGTACCCTTTTAAGACTCATTGACCCACTCAGGGCCCTGTTTACTCTTCCCTATTCTTGACTCTGATTCACCACTCCAACTCTCTGTAACCTAAATGACCCTGCCACATCACCCAGCTTCGCTAACATCCACCATTAATATGGAGGCAGTATGATCTTCCAAAATGTGTGTAAGGACTTACAAGGATACAAGACAACATGAATACCTCTGTAAGTAGACATGCAACTTCTGAATTTGTTATCCAATAAATTCTGTTACTCTTTCACATTCAAATATTAGTTAAATACCATAATTATATTTTATTTATTTATGTGTTTGTATATTATTTTTGCATAGAGGATCCAAAAGTGAATAGGTCAATGTTCGTCAGACTTGCAACGAATACATTTTCCACTGTTGCAGGTAAATCTGAAACAAAATGTTACATCAAATTACTGGCATATAGATTGACATGAAATGATGTGTATAATATTTCGGTAAGTCCAAATTAATGTACAGGAGGGTTTACATCAGGAGAACTAAAGAAAATGTCAAAATATTTTTGCATGTGGAGTGTGTCCTTGCATCATTAATTATCTCCAGATTCGAAAATATAATACTTCATTGATCTCCTGATCCACAAAATTAAACTTAAAACGTTGCTAAAAACACAACCAGAGTTCATTTAGAATTACTTTGTCACAAAAGACAGGTACAGAAACTTTCATTTAAAAAACTCCTGTCTCTACGCACCATCCATTTACATGGCGAAACAGATACGTCACTGACTGTGAATAAGGATACTGCAAATACACGTATAGGCCCTGATCCATCTCTCTTACTGGAGAGACCTAGGTTCATTCCCAGGTCATTGTATGGGATTAGTGGTGGAAAATTTGTGTTGGAATGGAACTTTTTTCCAAGTACTCCAGTGTTTTCCCATCACCATCATTCCACCAATGCTCCATGCTTATTCATTTATCTAATACTAACCATTTTATAATTGTAACAGTAGACAGTGTCATTAAATAACACAGTAAAAAACATAATGCACGTCAAAATTATTAAACACTTTTCAATAACAGAAACGACAAATGCATTACTACTATCAAACTGTCTGTTACTGAAACAAAAATAGTTCATGCCTGTTAATGGAGGTAATTTAGAACAAGCTGAATCCACATCATGTATGTGCAGCAACACCCTTCAGAAATGCTGTAACATTCACATATATTCAGCTGTGATACTATGAACTGCACCAGTCTAAAACTGAATCAAGCACCACATTCCAAATTATAAGACAGAAAAATTAGCAATAAACCAACCTTCTCACAAGTCCTGGTACTGATTATGATAACTACAGTAGTTTCTACTGTTCATATACAAGCATCCCCCATGTAGCACTCTTAATTGGTTCCACAGATACAGAGTACCAAGTGAAATCATGCCAAGTGAAGGAACTTTTCTGATACAAGTTCATTTACAACTATCTAATCCACATTCTCAGCTTATGCTTCAATTATAATTAATTCGCAACATTTCCACACTGAAGTCTGATTAATGATTAGAAGTAAATAGAGCACTGCTTAATTCTGCAGTCCTTAAAGGATTCGCTACCTTTCCACTTCCTTGATTTTGTCTTTATTTTTCAAAACTGATCACACTGTCCTGCTAAGCCTGATTCTTCTGCAAACATCAAGCTGGCATTCTCCATCTTCAGTATATCATTTATGATCTGTGCTCCTGACATCCAACTTTGCTGTTAACAAGCTCTTCTAACACACGTGTTCTTGCACTTGTGACTCATCATGAATAATTATGGACCAGAGAATAAAAAAAAAAATAATCACAGTACACTAAACACTCAAGACAAGACACAACTTACACCACACTCTACCACTTAAAACACAACACAAGATTATGGTTACTAGCATCCACATATCATAATGCTTGCATCTGTACTTTTTGCAGCTTCTTTCTTTAGAACACAGAATGCTTAAGAAGCTCCCAAACAGCTGCTAATCCCAAACACCTGCACTCAGCCATCAGTTATCAGTGAAAACAAACACAAGTGCTCAGAAAGTAGTTCAACTGCATAACATTTCTGCGCAAAGTAGAAAATAAAACACAGTTGGCAAGAGTGGTACAGAGAAACGAGCACCAAGTGAAGCACATTATAGTAGGGGATGCCTGTACTTACATTTGTCAGTAGTAATTTTGCTGTATGGAACTGATTCCTATAATTTGAGGTAGTAAGTTACATTCCTTGTTGTATATATATATATATATATATATATATATGTGTGTGTGTGTGTGTGTGTGTGTGTGTATGTATAGTCACCATGTGCAAATTGTAAAAGTGTATTATATAAGCCAGGGGCAATTTTAAAATATTGCCTGAACGTACTTCAAAAAGCAAAGCAAAAACCTGAAGAGCTGCTTTTCAGACTGGACATAGAATCTACAAATATTCAGGAAAATATATATGATAGAACAGGGACAGTAAAGCAGAGTGGAAGTAAGATCATGGCTATGGTGATACTTTATTGCTATGAAAGAGCTCTTCTGAATGTTTGAAACAATCAGAACATTTTATGTAGACTGGCAAGGCTAACTGGTTAACCAAGGGGTTTCCAATTCAGTACAAGATAAATTGGCTTTAATATAATATAAGTGATATTAACTTACCGATTTGGTACCATTCATCAGGCTTACCAGCTTCTTTACGAGCTGAGTCGAGAGCATATCTCAATGCAAACAGAACACTGCAACTCATACACAGTGGAGGCTCTCCTGTTGCTGTAACAGAACATGTACATACTGTACTGCTCATTACTCCTCTATAATTACAAAAAAAGATGTGTATTTTTCTGCCCATAACTTCCACACAGTCAGGCAAGAGTATGGACTGAATTTTATGTTCATGGGTCCGTGTTAACATGAATCAAATTGAATAATTGTCCAACACATGCGACTGTATTCAGTTTATTACATATCTGTAGACAGCTCTATGCATTTTGGGTGTTGACACCCATCATCAGGAGCTTGTACAACTGTAATTACAGCTTATGGCACTGGTCAACCAGGTCTGCTATCATCCACTGTTGTTGTTGTGTTCCAACTCAACAATGAGAGCGGATAATAACAAACCCAGTTGACCAGTGCCTGAAGGTGTAATTTCAGTTGTACGAGCTACTGATGATGGGTGTCAACACTTGAAACATGCAGAGCTATCTACAGATATGTAATAAACTGAATACAGTCGTATCATATTGGACAATTATTCAATTTAATATGGACTGAATTACAATGCAATTATTCAAAATCTGAGACTAATAGAGAAGTTCTAATGTTTCAGGTTAACATACTTCCTCCATCGTGACCATGGTAATATCAGTACCTATCTATGAGGCTACATGGCACGACATTCCAGAATACATGTTTCTTTACATTGAGCATTGTTTTAAATAACATAAGAAATACAGTTGCGATGAACGGCTTTCAGTAAACTCAGGATCAGTACAGAAGAAAAGTTACAGATTCTGTCTGATATATGAGCCAGATATTAGTATATGTATTATATTCAGTAATAATAACAGTGTTAGTTTGGTGAAAGTAGATAAATTCAAATCTGTAGATTGAGTCCATGAACATGATTTCCATGCATAACTTACTGCATCTACTTGGTAATAAACATTTAAGAGAAGGTTTTCAGATGTTGGACAGTGACCTGTTTTGTAGAAGTGTCTGTTAGGTATGAATAATATGAACTACACACAGCATCTACTATAACTTGAGTAATTCCACAAGACTGAGTAATTTTAAATGACAATGCAAGTCTCACAAACTGTACAGTCCTCCTACCTCAGTCATGCGATAGCGGCCACCATGTATCAGAGGCAAAGTATTAACCTCAGTCCACCCACCTGCTGCTGCTACAGAGGATAGACAGTGCAGATCATCTAGTATGTCAGAAGTGACTGGGCAACATCCTACTCATATTCCCCCTACTGACGCATGAAGGATCAGCAAGAATACTGGCACTTCACCACTGATTACAGAAACACACTGATCTACACGCACACAATTGTCGCACCCTCCCCACTAGTGACATGAGCCTAGGCTCACTAACTGTAGGTACGTCTAAAGCCAAAGACTTTGTGGGATCACGCAAACCATACACGGGTCACATCCATGCACCACAAAATTTCCATTCTGTCACCTAAAAAACAGTGGGGTGGATATATTGTCTGTAGCAATGTCACAGTGTGCACCATCCATCCAATTTGTGTCCAAGAAGTAGCAGTACCAATTAACTATTCTGCCATTATACAATACTTCTACCAGTGGAATAGCCAGAAATTATGGACCCCTATGCAAGGCTTACTGATGGGTCCTTTCATACACATGAGGTACAATGGTACTTTTTATGACTGTCATAAATAGATTTCATTTTTAAATAAAGCCATTTACTTTGATCTTTTTTTCTTGCTGCATTTCTTGCAAGCACTTTGCCTGAATGCTGGGAAATGTTCATTTAGTTTAGAAACATTAATTTGTAGCGATGGGCTTGTAGGCCCCATATACTCTATTTATAGGCACCTGTACCTTGCATACTCTTGCTATATGGTAACTACGCCCCTGATTTATAGCCACTGAGTAACTGAAATAGAACACATTTAGAACACATTTATCCTACCTACTTAAACTACTATCTGTGAAATGAGTTTCTCACCTTTTGAACGTACCACACCAAATGGGTTTGGTGCTTTTCTCCTTAGCTCAACACGAAAATCTATGGGGATATCTTTTGCACCTGGTGGCTTATAATTCTGAAAAAAGGAGCAACTTTTAAAGCTTATGAAGAGAGTGTTTACAAAAGAACCATATTTTTATGTGATGAATGTGACTCTTTTACTTCCAAAGCAAGATATATGGATAGCAAAAAGGACTGTCAGCCAATAGCTTCTGAAGTTGATATAAGTACAGTCATATTATAACAGAGATTTTAAGTGAACTGTCCCTTCTGCTGTGATGTGGCCATGTGTCACTCTATGATAGATGCCCAACATTTGTAGACAATGTAATGGTATCAAAACTCTGGGTACCAATAACCCACTGGTGCAGTCCTGCATCCCATATTCACTCAAGGTCTTTTTACAGAAACTCTCAAAAATCTTCTCACATATTGGCTACAGTAGGAGGGTGAAGATATGCAGATTGAAGTAAACCTCACAAAACGTTCACCAGTGAAGTTTAAAATATGTCTGTTCATTATATTGCACTCCCATTTGATACCTGACAACATTGTAACTTACACTTTTACTACACAGCATGTAATTACATACAAATAAACAGTTTACATTTTCAGAATATGCCAAATGGAATATGTGTTATATAGTCATATAAAGTCTTAAATGCCATGTAATAAGACTGTCTTCTTCACAGTCTGCCTTAACCCTCCTACTGAATACTACGCATATTTCCGAAATAAATTCCTTAAGGTACATGGTGGTAATGAACTATGTGACAGAAGTAAGGTGAAAGGAGGCAGGAAGAAATATATATATATATATTATACCCATGTTAAATGTATTTTTTTCGTGGACAGCTATTTATTTTATTTTTGGTTTAACTGATGCTGTCAGTAGCTGAGACTACATAGCCTCAAGTGTACAGGTATTTAAAAAAAAACATATTTACATACTAACCATTCATAGACTAATGCAAAATTCAACATTTCCTACAATCAAGCATAAAAATTCACTGTCACTGTAATTCTCAGGCCATCACAATAGAATATGATTTCTTTCATACCACTAATCACATCACAAATATTAAACCTATAAGAATTCCATGTCAGTTCAGCGCATATTAGGTGTCAACTCACCCATGTTCTGTTTGTCAAGAGTTTTCCAGTGTTTGGATCATATACAACATATTCTGTGAGCCAGTATCCTAATCCCATTACAAAGGCACCCTCAACCTGACCAATGTCAATTTCTGGACTCATACTCTGGCCAGCATCTTCCAAAATATCCACTCGAAGAATCTAACAAATGTTCAATAATGCACATTTCAGAAATAGAAGCAGGTACCAATGTTTAAGTCAAATACACCCCACTAATTTATTTCCAAGTTCTTTTTTTTTTATGGTGCTGCAGCTCAAAGTAGGCCTCCTCATTGCTGAGGCTTCATGAACACAATTAGTTAGACACACCACAACCGGTAGGACTCCTCTGATCTAATGATCAGCCTGTCACAGAGACCTTTTCCTAACATGCAACACTCACAAGACACAAATATTCATGCCCCCAGCAGGACTCAAACCCACAATTCCAGCAAGCAAGTAGCCAAAAGAACAACCTTAGACCTCGCAGCCATTGCAATTTGTATTTTCAAGTAGGCTATAAAACTGTTTGCATCACAGAATCAAATTACTGTGGGAAATATGACAGAATGTGGTGCTTTATAAATTAAGAGCATAACACAACAAACAGGCAGGTATACAATGTACGTATAATGTAACACTGAGGTGTGTTCACATAACTATTGTTGCCATGGGAAAGCATAAGTATTGCACATTCTGAGTGCATGTGTTAGTAACCATAGTTATTCAGCATGAACTGTGCATGCGCCATACATTTGCATCTGTGGCCTACCTAGCTCTACCATATATTTCCACATAATCTCATAAATGGTGCAATTTTAGGAAAAAAATTCTTGAACATAAAATGTGTTTTTTTATTTTCTACAACTTTTGTCTGAAACCTTTCTCTCTCTAAGAAGAATCGAGTAGGGTACTGCCATAAATGAACATAGGTCTTTATGTAAAACACTTGTTATTCCTGTCAGATTTTCATGAAACTTGAAGTTTTTTGACAGATTTTTTAAAAATGTTCAAATATGAAATTTAATGAAAATCCATCAAGTGTGAGAAGAGTTTTCCACGTGATGATTTCCATATCCATATGGATTATGTAATCCTGTACGGATCTACGGAAGGAAAATAAATTATATATGATACGATATGAATGAGCAGACAGACAGATGAAGCACAGACAGACAGACATGACTAAACCTTTTGCAATTTTGCAAACGCACCTAGACAAGAATGTCAGAAGAGCTATAAACAAAGTACATGGCCAGAAGTAAGAAATGATTTAATGCACATGAAATAAGTGTTGAAGGATGTGTGCTTTTATTCAATACGTATGTCTTTATCAACAAATCTATCAATTGCAGTCTGCCTTTATGTTAAAATGGTTAGTCACTTAATGCGAATGTGATTTTATAACACACATTATATAAATGTTGAGATCTGCAGCACGACATTAAAATAGATATACACACATCCTGCTGTAAATACAAATGCAGAACTCACTTGATATCGTCCAGTTAACACGTCAATTTCTACTTCAGAAATTGTAGTGCCATAAATATTATATGATTTGACATCATCATTGTATGGGTACCTACAAACAGAAACACGTGTATGTGATGTGTAATCAGAAACAAATTTCTACTCTGTTTTCAGTGCAAGCTGGTACATCCATTTTACAAGTCAGGTGGTGTCTCATATGGTTAATTACAATTATGTGTGGGAACAGAAACATACAAAAGGGAACCATAATCAAATTATGAGACTAAAAGCACATGACAGAAGGTCAACTGCTAAAATACAAAGCCACAGGTTTCTCCTAAGCAAAGTTACCCCAGTATCCCCTAGTATAACCAAAAAAGGTGGAATGTAACCTAAACTGGACAGAATAGTGTGGGCAGCAGTACTGGGAAAGGCATAATGGTTACATATATTAATCTGTAGTTGAATAGGTAATGTACCCAGGCATGTTTTAAGTTTAATGTTTCCTTCACCTTCACCAATTTAGCTGTAGAAAATAATCTACATCAGGAACTGTATCAACTTACATGTGTGAAGCACAAAGATCAATATTTTGTTGAAAAGCAGCCTGTACCCATTGTGGCCATGTGGGATTCTTGAGACCCATTTTTGCTGGTTCCATCCGTTTCAAGAGTTCTTTACAGCATTGTATTGCAGCCTTAACAAAGTACAGAATAGAGATGATAAGTTCTTTTGTCACTTAACCAGTCTGCACCATGGTATTTAACTGTTTAGGGAGTCTTACCAGCTTTAGGCTAAATAAAAGAGGCATTCCAGAAGTAAATATTTTCACTTACATGTTTCCATCTCTGTAAAAGTGTTTTGAATTGATGCTGCAGTAACATAAAAAATATCCAGTTTTACCTACTTTACCTTTACTGAAACTGGATCTCAAATAAAAATGTTTCATATTAAAGCTGTAGTTATGTTTAGAAACGTACTAATTTCACAGTGCCACTAAAAACATACATCATCCATTGTTGTCAAACATAAAAGTAAATTTGCTAGACATATTACATATTTTTCACATTATTACTTTAAGTAATACAACAAGCCCTTCTTTTACAACCTAGTTGTGTTCCTAATAAAGTGAATGTGAATCAAAAAAGGCATAAATCAAAAATGTTATTCATATAAGAAATAATGGAAGAGCCATGGGGTTAGTGTAATAAGGCACAGTCAGCCAAAGAGCATTAAACCAAAAAAGAGAGGATCTAAATAATGGAGTAGTTTATAATGGCAAGTGGCATTATGTCAAAAATGCTTAAAACAAGGGCTATGTGTACAAGACAAATACTGTAACATATGTTACATATTCTCTAATACCCATTACTACAGTTCATATCATATTGATATGAAACACTAACAAGACTACCAATGTACATATAAACGTAACACCGAGGTGCAGCCACATAACCATTGTTGCCATGGAAAAGCAATAATTATTACATAATCTGAGTGTGTGTTTGTAGTGATACATATCCAACATGCAATGCGCTGCACTGTATTATACTGTTACCTGTGGCCTGTCTGATTCTACCATATTTTGCCATATTATCTAATAAACGGCATGATTTTTGTAAAAAAAAAAGTTTTTTAACCGGAAACGTGTGTATTGATTTTCTTCACAACTTTTGTCTGAAACATTTCTCATTCTACATAGAACTGAGCTTGATATCATAAAAATACTTAGGTCTTCATGTAAAGTACCTGTTTCTTGTCATATTTTAATGAATTCTAATGAAACTTGAATTTTCTTGACAGATTTTTGTAAAATGCTCAAATACCAAATTTTATGAAAATCCATTCAGTGGACGCAGAGTTGTACCTTGAGGCCAGACAGACAGTTATGATAAAGCAAACAGTCACTTTTTGCAATTTTGTGAATGTGCCTAACAAGGAAACACTACCTTATTTTAGGTCCTGTGATGAGGATACAGATTTGAAATTTCAAGTTACACAAAAGTGCTTCTAGTGAAAGACAGCAGGACAGAAGAAATTATATGGGTAGAACTGGGTGAAAATTATTCTCTTCTGGTGTCTGACATCATATAGAGTGGTGCATGGGTACCAATATTTCTGAGGAACCTACCACCTCCACCATTAGGTAGGAAAGTTACTCTTAGATAAACTGGAGTGTATATTACAGACAGTCACATCATTCAAGAGAATGTATCATTTCTGTTATTTCTCATGGATGACAAATTTTTGGTATAGAGGAACACATCCATCCAAATTTGGAATCATTTTAATTCAATGTGGCCTTTACAGTATTAATGACATAGGTTAAATAGCATATTTGGCATGATGAATGTTAATGGTGAACTAACTGATAAGAGTATAGAAAGAAGTAACTATTGTTTCTTGATATACTCAATGACACTTTGAAAATAATGTTATTTATGTAATGCCATACTAGAATACGAATTGTCAATATGGATGTAGAAAAATGTGTCTGGTTTTAAAGTTTTAGCCAAGATGTCTGTAGGAACCGAGGAAAGTCACAGTAATCAATCAAGATTGCTGGCCAATAAACCTGGGACCTCTCATATATAAATAACATTAACCACTTATTTTATTGTTTGTTGCCAGAAGTTGAATATGGAAAAGATTCTTATATAGTAATGTACAAACCACAGATATGAAGTTCATACTTGAAAATGTGAATAAAAGAAAGAGTTTAGTTTAATTTATTTTAGTTTAGTTTTTCATTCATTCACTTAGTCACATGTGTGATACTGGACACCTCAACTTCAGTTTATAATGTATATATTTCAAAACACAACTTATGATATACTGACATCCAACCAATACAATATAATAAATAGCAATACAAAATTTAAGCAGTTAGACATAACATGTGATTGAGCTCACATACTAATACCATCCAGGTGTAAAAAGTATGACATACGTTAATCCACTGAACAATATTCACATCGTAGCAGAAAGGACCTCAACTCCCTGTTAGAGGATTTGTTCTGGTCCAATTTTTGTATGTGATCTGGTCCCTTATTGTACACTCTAATACCCACAATCACAACATTGTTCCTGCAAGAATCCGTATTACAGAACTGAACATGGACAACCATTTTTTTTAATATTATAATTAAGAATCTGTACATTTTGCTTTAGAGATTATTTGTACTTCTTAATGTAACATACTATATCAAGTATGTATGAACTAGCTACTGGTAGTACCGATATATTAAATCCTTAAATATATGTCTACATGACATACACCTACTAACACCACTCATTACTTCCTTTAAAGATATGATAATATAACATACTTTACTTAATTTTGGGCATAATGACCCTAACTGGACGCTGCATTTTTGTTTTTCAGTGATATGTATGCCTAGAAATTTTAATTTTGCTTTAAAGACATCATCCATATTATCAAAACTGACTTGTGGTTTTAAAGGATTTCTATTCTATATAGTATAAAATGACATTGCTATTGTATTTTCTTTTTTCTTTCTTTCTTTCTTTCTTAGTCAGACCTCTTCTTTCTACTCTATGTAAGTTAAAGCAATCCCTATACATGCCTGGATTGGCCCTGTGGGTTGTAGGTGGTTGAGGCTCCTAGATTTCAAGAAAGTCGGCACGTGAAAGTGGTAAGGTTGTCAGCCCTATGCACTGGCCGTATTTACCCTCCAGAAAATATCCCTGGTACTTATTTGTGTTACAGGCTGAGTCGACCCTAGTGTCATGGTGTGGCTGGAAGAATTATGTCAATGAAAAATTTCAATGACACCATCGGGAATCGAACCCGCATCCTTACTCATTATAGGTGCTGCACCTGATCACACTCAATGACACATACACACTTGGCAGAACTCTTCTGGGTGAGAGATCAGGCCATTACAGAGATTTATATCTGCACAACATGCCCATGGTAAAATTTGAACCCGGAATCCCTGCAAGCTTGCAAGTCTTAGACTGCATGGCCACTGGGATTGGCACTTTTTTTGTGTTTATCATAAGCTTTTCTGTGTCAAACCTTATTTGTCAATCCTCAATAACATTTTTAATTTTAGGTTAAAAGAAGAGCAAACTGCAAATGAAGCAGAATTATGACATACAGCAGCAGCATAAAAGGAAATAAAAAATTCATACTGTTGATTACAATACATACGTATGTGCAGAGTTCACTTGTTATGCTTAAAGAAGTATATGCATTATTTGGTGAAGTCAAATTGTTGCTGGGTTTCACACAGACAAGTCCCAAGTCGATGCCCAGTGTACATGCTACTGCTTGTGCCACCTGTAACAAACTGCCATGTTACTTACTGCCCTGCTCTTCCATATGAATTCAGGATTTATTTCAGATTTGTAGATCAGATTAATTGCTACCGGTATTTTCACAGTTTAAAGCATTAGCATTTGATGATTTTATATTTATATTTATTTATTTTATTCATTCAATCCAGCTACATGGGGCCATAGCCCATAGGATATGGAACATGTCAAAATTTGTGTAACATAAAATAAGGCAAAATATGTACAAAAAAAAACATGGAAAAAGGCAATCAAAATATTTACATATTAAATATAATACATGTCACATTTTAGAGATAAAAAATATACATGCAAGCATTAAATGCTAATACATATCAACCTATGTTGTAAGGTTCATATGGTGATCAAATACAGTAAAATTAGAATTGTGACAGACAGTAAGCTAAAGTAGCAGTCTGAATTTACAAAATATATGCTGTCTCTAAAAATATTTATAACATAACATTTCAGTATTTGATTAATAATAAAACAATGTCAATAAAGTATTATAAGTTTAGAATTTTTAGAGTGTATTGTAGTTATAAAATTAATTTAAGCTTTAAAAAGAGTTGGAGTGCAAGTATTCTTTCAGGTCTCTTTTGAATTGTTTCTTAGTCTGGAGAAGGTTCTTCACATAGGTGGACAAGTTACTGAAGGCCTTAATTCCAGAGTAATAGGGTCCCCTCTGGAAAATTGTTAGTTTTGAAGGTGGTAGATGTAAATTTGATTTATTTTTAGTGTTTGCTGAGAACCGGATATTTTCTCAAAGACTCTGCTCCATGGAGTAAGTACATAAGTAAGCATTTGATAATTGCATTTAGGGATGTCAGTTTGTTGTAACATTTGTCATTTAAAAGAATAAAACATTAGGCCCTGTTCAGTGTTAAGAAAAAACTACTGTTTACACTAAGAAAAGGCAAAATACCTATAAAGTGCATAGGAATAATTGGTCATGCAGCTACGTTTTCAAGTAGGCCATTTTATTCTTCCATCAACCTGAAGTGACAGAACTAACGTTTGACATTTAAGGATTTGTCTCACCATGGCCCCAGAGTTTGAACCTTAGTGTAGAAAAAAAATGGGTACAAAGTGTCTGTAGGCATGAAGGGACAGCTTGCTCTTCACCAGTATCTGCTGCAAATTGCATTCCTGCATGGTGTTTCTTAAGAAGTCTGTCACTAGACAGGAAATGTAGGGAGTGTGGTCCCTTATCTCCAAACTTTAGCATCATAATCAGTCACAAGTCTGGTTGGCAGCAGGGGGCTCAGTAATTTCCATCTCCTTGGACCCCTTAAGAAGTACCTGGCTGGTAAGCAATTTCCTTTAGATACCAACATGAAGCTGTCACCTCCTGACTACAGACACCTGACACCATTTTCTTCTACCCTGGGATAAAAGCCTTGGTGTCAAGTCGGACAGATTATTAAATAAAAATGATGAGTATATGAAGGTCTGATTTGTATCATCTGGTACCCATGTCTCATCATAGGCAGAATGAATTTCTTAGTATCAAAGTGTCTGTTACCTCATTTTTAAAACTCTGTTGCATCACCTTGCAATATCACAAGGACTAGAAGTACAGATACAGTAAAGTCACTGCATTCATTAATCAAAACAATGATAATCTATAAAAACTAGAAAATGTATGCATGGCACAAAAGTCAGAGTTCATTCACTACTTTACAAATCCTAGCAACAGTATTACAATCAATGCACAATTCCTAATACACCCAACTGTTGCCAAAATTGACAGAAAACCCAGACTAACTGAAGCACCAGATTTACCACTTTTGGCACACAGAATTGAAGTACTACATCATTAATTTTAAATTCTATCTTGCACAAAACAGTACAGCAAAGAATGAGAAGGGTGATTTATTTACAGACTCCCACAGTATTATGGCTAGGTGGAGGAACCATTTCTCTCACCTACTGAATGCACATGCGGTTAATGATGTTAGGCAGACAAATTACGGACAGCAGAGCCACTAGTGCTTGATTCCTGTGCCCATGAGTTTGAGACAGCTATAGAAAAGCTAAAAAGACACAAATACCAGGTAGTGATCATATTCCTGCAAAATTGATTAAAGCATGAGGTATGACAGTTTGTTCTGAGATCCATAAACTTATTAAGTCTATTTGGAACACAGGGAATTGCCCGAGGAGTGAAAGGTGTCAATCATTGTACCTATTTATTGGAAGGGTGATAAAACAGATTGTAGCAGTTATGGAAGCATATAATTTTTTCAACTACATACAAAATTGTATCCAGCATCCTGCTGTCCAGGCTAAATCCATATACAGAGGAAATTATTGGGGATCATCAGTGTGGATTCCAATGTAACAGGTGAACTACTGATCATATATTCTGCACTCATCAAACACTTGAGAAAAAAAGGGAATACAATGAGGCAGTGCTTCAGCTATTTATAAACTTCAAGAAAAAGCTTATGATTCAGTTAGGTGGGAGGTCTTATTTAATATTCTCACTGCGTTTGGTATTCCAATGAAAATAGTTAGGCTATCAGAAATGCATCTAAATGAATCCTATAGCAGAGTCTGTGTAGGTAAACATTTGTCTCACATGTTTCTTATTCATACTGTTTTGAAATCAGGGTATTATTTACTGCCATTGCTCTTCAACCTTGTTTTAGACTATGCCATTTGGAGGGTTCAGGTAAACCAGGCCGGCTTTAAATTAAAGGGAACACATCAGTTTCTAGTGTATGCTCCTGTTGTTAATACACTTGGTGGAAGCATATGTACTATACAGGAAAACACAGAAGCTTTAGTATTTGGTAGTAAGGAGACTGGTCTAGAAGTTAAGGCTGAGAAATCTATGTACATGATCATGTCTCGAGATAAGAATGCAGGACCAAGTCACAATATCAAGACTGATAATAAATTCTTTGAAATGATGGAATAGTTAAAATATTTTGGGAAAAACCTAATGAACCAAAATCTATAATCAGATTATCAGACTGAATTCAGGGAATGCTTGTTATCAATCAGTGCAGAAATCTTCTGTCTTCCAGTTTGCTACCCAAAAATGTAAAGATTAAGATATACAGAACTCTAATTTTGCCTGTTGTGTTGTATGGGTGTGAAACTTGGTTGCTCACACTGACAGAGGAACATAGGCTGAGGGTGTTTGAGAGTAGGGTGCTGAGGAGGATAGTTGGACATAAGAGGCATGAGTTAACAGGGAAGTGGAGAAGACTATATAACGAGGAGTTTAATGGTCTGTGCTCCTCACCAAATACCATTTAGGTGATCAAATCAAGAAGAATGAGATGGGCAGACCATGTAGCATGTATGGGGGGAGAGAAAAGCTGCACACAGGATTTTGGTGGGGAAACCTGAGGGAAAGAGGCCACCAGGAAGACCAAAGCACAGGTGGGGAGATAATATTAAAATGGATCTTCAAGAAGTTGAATAGTGGGGCACATACTGGATTGACCTGGCTCGGAATAGGGACAGGTGGTGGGGTCTAGTCAATGTAGTAATGAACATTTGGGTTCCATAAAATGAGGGGAATTTTTTGACTAGCTGATAAACATGTTAGCATCTCAAGGACTCTGCTCCATGAAGGGAAGCAAAAAGGAGGCATAATGATAAGAATGTACTGCATGCAAATCACAAATCTAATGCTAAATGGCAGATCATAAACAGGGAAACAGGGAGAACTTCCTCAAATAGGCAAGATATTAAAATAAACTGGAATTTTGAAGAAATTACAAACCCAGAAACTGTGGCTGAATTATTGAATTCCTACTTCTGTAAAATCTCAAAGGAACTACTAAAGAAAACTAGCAAGGATATGCCAAATTCTGAGAGACAATATTTAAAAATAAAAGAAAGTACTAAAACTATGTTTTTAATTCCAATAACAGAAAATGAAGTGGAAAAAGTAGCTAAGGGTCTTAAGGATAAATCGTCAGCTGGAATTGATGAAACACCTGATTGTGTGGTAAAACAGTGCATAATGCAACTAAAGAAACCCTTAACCAACATTTACAACGCATTCCTAGAATCAGGGATCTTCCCAGACCAACTAAAAATAGCAAAAGTAGTACCAGTACATAAAAGAGGAGATAAAAAGGACATACAAAACTACAGACCAATAGCACTGTTATCTGTGTTCTCAAAA
>Ga0123352_10003297_pt1 | contig 23265 bp, 13 predicted proteins | sample TergutLab28metaG_FD_89700 | JGI IMG/M metagenome (GOLD analysis project Ga0123352, IMG submission 89700) | Labiotermes labralis P1 segment gut microbial communities from Petit-Saut dam, French Guiana - Lab288 P1 | ecosystem: Host-associated > Arthropoda: Insects > Digestive system > Gut ...
AGTATAGAGTCATTGGAATCACGATGTGAAGAGCTTCAGAAGGCACTGGATGAGATGACTCTGCAGCAAAATACTCAATTGAGGCGTCAGCAAAGATTGAAGGGTTCCCAGGCATCATCTTCAGACAATAAGAATTTCAGTGACCCTAGCACAAAATTTGATATTGGAACAGACCAGGTTGGTTGTGGATAATTAGCCTCCATCAGTGGGTATTAAGAGTTAACTTGAAAATGGGTTATAATTTGTATGTCCAACTGGTACATTTGTTTTCATAAAGGAGTCTTCACATTTTGTTTACTTTGTTAGTCATGATGTTCATAAGTTTCATATGCATATCAGTTTTAGACAATCATAATGGAGATGTGTCTGATTAAAATAGGGCATTTTTCATTGTACATCTTTAAATATTAATAACAGAAAAAGTGTTTTAATGAACTGTAAACCATAGACAGATCTGTAACTTGTATAACACATCAGTTATTTGAGTAATGATACACTTTAAAAAATAATTCATACAATAAAACCAACAAATGCACTGATGTTAAAATTATACTTTTACACACAATTTATCATAACTCTGACATTTTGAAGTATTCCATTCTGTGAATTTTCGTATATTAGATGTCTCTTCAGTTACACCAACAAAAGGCACGTTTTGTCTTTATGACATATCTACACCAAACTTCTCCTACATGCTTCAGTGTATCTCACCCCATCTTCAGGGAGCACTTACGTGTTCCTACTCAAAACGATCTGCTTTTACACAGTTATTATCAGTGGTACATTGGTTGAGTCATAAAATATAAAAGATACAGCTTTGTTGGTTTACAATATTTTTACAATGGTTAAAATCTTATGTGTTAGCAATGATTTAGAAGTATTCCATTCCATGCATTTTCATATATTAGATGTCTCTTCATTTACACCAACACATAAGATTTTAACCATTATAAAAATATTGAAAACCAAATAAGCTCTATCATCTATATTTTATGACTCAACCAATGTACCACCGATAATAGCTGTGTAAAAGCAGATAGTTATGAGTAAGAATATGTAATTTCTCCCTGAAGATGGGGTGAGATACACTGAAGCATGTAGGAGAAGATTGGTGTAGATATGTCATAAATATAAGGTGGGCCTTCAGTTGGTGTAACTGAAGAGATGTCTAATATAACTCCGACATGTTTCAATCTATCTTGATCATCTTCAGGAAGTTACACATCAGTAAAGCACATGTAAAAAACATGGATGGATTATAATATATACATTCTATGGCTGGATTATGAAATACATTAAAATTTTTCCATATAATGTCTGCAGATGTTACACACTTCTTTCATAGCAGTGGAGAAATGTTTCATAAGATGTTAAGGTTATAGTTTTTATATTTTTACAATGGTACTGGTTCATATGATGGGGAGCCTGTAGTTTTATATGTTTTTACAAGGTTCATATCAGGAAGATGTACCAAAACATAAACTTCACATCCTTCTGATATGAACCTTTGTACAAACACATTAAACTACAACCTTGGCATCATATGAACAAGTTCTCCATTACTACAAACAAATTGTATAATATCTGTAGACACTGTATAGACAAATTTTAATGTATTTAATAATCCATTCATATTTTTATATGTGCTTTACTGATGTTAAGTGACTCCATGAAGCTGATCAAGATGGATTGAAACATGTTGGGAATAATGACAAATTGTATGTAAAAATATAATTTTAACATTAGTGCATTTGTTGGTTTTATTGTATGAATTGTTTATTAATGCACGGACATGAATAACATTAAGATTAAAAATATAATTTTAAGTCTGATTTGTGCTTCATATAATATAAATTAATACTGGATCAATGTGAATCATATTAAATACACAAATAACCGTGAATGTAGAAGACCATTACTACATTTAATTGCAGCCTGTTTAGTTTTTTTGTAGGTAAAATATGGATACAAATGGCTGCAAATAACCTCCTCAGTATGCATTCCTTTTGCATGTGGAAAGCAAAGAAAATATTGCTTCTAACCAGCAAGAGAATAAAACCAAACATGTATTGAAATTGTATGTGTTAGGTGATATCAGTAGCCATGTGGCCTAGTTTCCTTAAACGAAGTTCTTATAAAAATATGTTTTGTATTAACTATTACCAGATATTTTACCTATTAAATCTCTCATAATAGATCACTACAATGTCCAATGTGAAAAAGTAAGTTTATGTTATAGTTTTCTAAAGTATTTCTATTTCAAGTGATCTTTTCTCCTGTAGTTTTCTAACCAACATTTTATGAGTGTTATTTCCAACACAAGATTCAGTTACCCTAGGAAAATTATGTAGCAGGTACAAATTATGAATGTCTTTATTGTGAATATTTTAGGCCACACCAACTAGTTTAGAGAAGTAGTTATCCTGTAAACTTAGATAGGATGGCGTTTGTTTGAGATCCCAGCCAAGACATTTATTATTTGGAATGAGTTGTTTTGCAGTTTTATTCAGTCCCTCTAGTGAAAGCCAGATTTTTACCTCAGTCAGGCCATGGTCACTTCTTTCATAATTCTACCCAACTCACAATTTATTATTCATCTATTGTTTGATGCTGTAGAGACTGACACACACACACACACACACACACTTACTTACTTACTTACTCCTTGGAGCAGGGTTCTTATTGAGAAGCGAAACAGTTCTCAGCTGGTCAAGAAATTCCCTGCATTTTATGGAACCCAGAGGTTCATTATTGCACTCACACACATACAGCAGTGTAAAATAATCCATAAACAAACTTACAAACAAAAACAAATATGCAAACAAATCTTTAGTCTTCTGTTACATCACTGCTGTATGTTCTGATATATTTCTTATCACTTTAACAGACATCATTTTATGTTGTTTGCTCAGATACTTGGTTCTCACATCCACATAAAACAATACCTAATATTTTAGACCTAGGTGTGTCTATGATTTTCACATTCATACCATGCATCTTGATATTATCAAAGTTATTTATTCACCAATGAATTAACAAGTGATTGTCCTAAAAACAATATTAAAATTTACGTTAAAATATCTCCAACATGTTTTGATGCAGTCACACCATCTTCAGGGAGCGCATTATCCATACTTGCTAAAGTTACACTTAGTTAAAATAGTCAATTATGGTACATCAGTGTACGATTAAAATCGGTGGTGATGTGGCTGCATGTATTAGTAGTAGGTCCTTGTTAATGTGTGTATGTTGCACTGTTTGGAAGTAGACTGAGTCAGGGAATGTGTAAATGGTTATGTGGTTATGTGCTAGGTGTCTCTGTCTTAGCTTTCGCATGGTAAGAAAAAAATTTAACGTTAACAAAGTAGCAACAACATCTGCACCCATAAGCAAAATTAGTTCAGAATAAAGGAACAGTCCTTCAAAGAGGACTGAGTTGAGATATTGTGACTACAATTGTGTTGGATGTTGCATGTGTTGTGGGAAGAGAAAAGCGAGGGTGTTAGAGAGATATTGTGACAGAAACTTGGATAAACAGTACCTTTGTGACTTTCCTTTTCTTAAATAAACTCTTACATATTATTTTTCTCACACAGACCTCCAATTTTTTCTTTCAACGGAGGGTTTTGTGATTATACAAAGAAAGACTTGGTGGCAAAATATATTTCTATGTGAATAACATGCATTACAACTAACTACTATTAAATTTAATTGTTTTATTCTGGCATATTAATGTTTTGTTTAATGTTTAATAACACTGTATAAAAAAGGCCATTTTGCTGCAATCACAATGTTTATATGATGAGAGCACTATGCTTGCAGATTGGAGATGAAGGTGTAGACATGAAAGACAATGCAGAAGATGAGGAAGTAATTAGATTATTAGAGCAGCTCCAGGAATTGAGGTCTCAGCGGGCAAAGGAACAGCGAAAAGTATCAGAACTGGAAGAACAATTGGCTAGTCTCTTACAGGTACAAGAAAATCTCAACACCTATTGGAGTGTACAGTCAAAAGTGTTTGGATGCATTTTGAAATGCAATGGATTTATAAATTCTCATAGAATTCTTTCTAATGGTCTTGATCACATATGCAGCTGTTATGTTCAATCTCAGTGGTAGGAACTGATGACATATACTGCTGCAATGCTTGGTTTATAGAAATTTTTTCTTTGTGTCTGCATCACTAATGTTTCACATTAATAAACAAAACAGGCAAATGTTCCCTGCAGGATTCCTTTGCTCATTTCTGAATGTCAACTAAGTTCTCCATGAGGGACTGGTAGCATATTTCCATGATCCCTTCACAAAAATTGGCATAGCTTCAAGTAGATTAATTTTGACTTACATAATCCAACTGCAAGCTTAACAACTTTTCAAAAAGGACCTTTTTATTTTGGAAGTAAAGTTTCTACTACTTTTCTACTAACATAAAATATATCTCATAACATAAAGCAATTTAGATCTACTTTGAAGAATTTTCTTCTTATAAATTCATTTTACTTGGCAGAGGAATATTTTACTTGGAATTCCAATAGAGATCTTGGTCCAGTGTAATTATTTTATAAGTACGTATCTAAATCATCTTTCATGTAATATGACTCACATATTATTATTTTTAATTTAAATTCTTACTTCGTAGGTATAAATATATAAATACATATATTCCTTGTTAATAAAAATCCAACCAGATACAACAGTATGCAGATATTTATTTACTGCAAAGTCACTCTACATGTTTCGGATGTCAGAGCACCCATCATCAGGAGTACTAAAAACTGTAACCGCAGCCTCCCGTACAGGTTATATGACCTGTACTATGCTGTGACACCCGAAACATGTAAAGTGACTTTGCAGTAAATAAATATCTGCATACTGTTGTATCTGGTTGGATTTTTATTAACATTGAATTACGACGCATGGAACCATGAGCTAAAAAAAAAAACACACACATATTCCTCTTTGTAGTGACAGATACCACTTCCAGTTGGTCTTTAAATTTTGTATTGTTATTTATTACATTATATTGAGTAGATTTCCATATAGTATGTTATGTTGTAATATATAAATTGTAATCTGTAATTGATGTGTCCAATGTTACATGTGTGACTGAACAGATGAACAAATAAACAAACAACCAAACAAACAAAAACAAATGAATAAGCAGCTAGCAATGAGCAATAATATACAGGCTGATTCGACATTTTTACAAGTAACTGGACTATGTAACGCCTCCTAAAGCGTTCATGCCTAGTTTTATTTATGGCCATACTAGATTGTATTGCAGAATCACAAACCAGACAACCTTAAAGAAAACAACAGTGAATTGCAAATCTAAGTGAGAAATGTGCAAAAACCAGGGGTTAAAACAGAAACCTGTCTTAAACCTTGGAATAATGAAGTTTGTCCAACCAGTATTTAAGATGTCAGTTTCTACCTCACAAAAACATATGTGCTCTGCATTACAAATAACATCCAATTAATAATAGTTAGGGAAATATTTACTGTTTATTCAGAGAATTGCATGACATACACAATTACACTCTGTGACTTCAATGCTGAGATTTTTTCATACTAAAAAGTTATACATGTAGTTACCATTGCATTTCAGTGTTAAACTGAAAAATGTTTGTGGTTTTCAACAATTTATAATGTAGTTTTAGTGCATAAAAATTGTGAACTTTCACATTACACTAAAGTGGTGGTTTTGTTAAAGTCTATGCTTAGTTGTAGTTCTACAGTTTTGCCCTCTTTTTTTTCACCAGGAGAACTTAGCTTTGGAGGAACAGATGGCCTTGTTGCAGCAGAAAGAAGAGGATATGAAGTCATTGCAAGAAGAAATTTCTACTTTGGAAGAAGTCAGGTTTGTTAAGTCTTTCATTATTATCAGGATATAAATAGCAACCCAGTGATGTGGACCATACAATGGTATATATTACATACATACATGCACACATATGTTACACATTCCATGAATCCAGGTTTAGTCAAATTTACAGTAGTGTAATAAGAATACAAAATTTATGCTAATAAAATATATTAAAAGTATTTCACACACAGTATTAAAATGTTACACCAAATTTATTTTACCCACCTGATAATGAGATTGTATCATTTCTAGACATGATAAATTCATCAAAAGAATGAAATAGTATGTATTTTAGTATCTTTGTAATGCTGCTTTAAATTGAGCCATTACATTTATCATAATAGGGAGTCTGCAAAATAGATGGTTGAGCATTCATATTTTGATGCCAGCATAGCATTTACTTTTCTGAAAAGAAGAAAGTTTGACAACTGGTCTATGAAGATGGTACTTATTCTGTGCATTAATTTGTACAATGTACAGATAAATTTCTATTAACTTTTTCTTAGTTATCTACAGTAAAGTTAATTCACGAAACATGTATTTACACGGAAGATGTAAAACCTCTTAATCTCTTAAAGAGACATCTACATGAATTTCTATGTTGTGTATCAGTTACAATTCTAAAAAAAATCTCTTTTGTAGAGAATATATCTTGTTATTCTAGGACAAATTACTCCTCATAATTATTCCCTTGAACTTAATTGAACTGAAGTGAATTGAATTGAATTTATTTAAATTCTGTGAACCCAAAACGTGTTAATTTGTTTAGTATGGAACAAGTCATTATAGATCAAAAATAGGCAAAATAAATTTCTTTTTGTGTGACAGTTGTTGCTGATGTGAAACATGTACATCAACAATCCCTATTCCCTTAACCGCTAACCTGATACCCTTATATACTCATAAAAACTCATCCGTAAGTAACAATTATTCGTGCTTCCTCCATAGAAAGATACAGAGTCTTATGCTACCATAAAGTCTACCATGTCCCATACAATCCCCTCAAATCTTGTTAAATTTAACGTAAACCCTTTCTGGTTCACATCCATCTATTTCAAATAAACACTGTAAGAATTAATTTTCATGCTGAATTTTGTACAGTGTTATATTTCTATAAGTTTATAAATAATCCAACACAGCATTTGTGGCACTGAATTTTGACACTTCGAAAATTATTTTAGGCAAGGACACTTGTGTGGGCGCTGTATGAGGAATGTGAACTCTGTAGGTCATGATGAGCTGTCAATGATGCTAGACCATGAAGAAGAAGAGGAAGAAGATGATGCCAGCGTAGTGAATTCTGTCGTGAGTGAAACTCACCGCAGCATGATCATGCTGCAGATTCAGGTACAAAAAGGCACATATCTTATTTTGCTATGCTAAAAAAAAAAAGCACCAGGTAAAATGGTAGTGGTCTTGAGCACAAGAGTAACTGTATTCCTTACCACATAAAAATCCCTTGAGAGTCATCTCATATTTCTGTCATGTGGATATAAGGTGACTGCTCTTTCCTGGGAATTAGTGTTGTCAGTGAAGCAGAACTCTCAGTATCACCTAGTGTCAAGTGGTAGAGTAAAGGGAACTTTACTCCAGTGCCTGTCATACTTTTTTTGGCATAGTATGTATTTACTACTTATGAGTAAAATTATCTGCAATAACAACTGGCTGAATCTTACTGAACTACTGCCCCTTAAGCTGCTGGTGAGGAAAATTGAAAACTTACACCAGGATGAAACAGTATTTGAACACTTGCTTAGCAAGATACACAATTTGCTCACAAAACACTGTTCAGGAGGTCACAGCTGTAAGAGCATTACTGTAACTGGTTACATCTGGGAAAAGTGAGACATAACCTATTCCCATAACAGACATGCTGTGTAGTATTGGGTTATCTCCTTGGCATACTATGGGATTTTGTCTACTCAAAATATAAATACTGCAGATGAAATAATAAAAGTGTAACAGGAAACAGTAAACATTGCTCAATATTTAATTAAAATTACATGTATTTTGACTTATGCCTGGCGAATTTCACAGCCAAATATTTAGTTCATATCACTGAAATGAGTGAGGTAGAGTCAGTTTTGAAGGTATGCCATTGAATTACTAGCACAGAAACAAAAGTTTGTTGACCATAATACTTCTTTTTTTTTCACCGAAATTGCTGTCAAATTTTTGTAACAATATTTTTTCATAGGATTTTGTAACTATTGTTGCAGATGTAATTTTCTTCTACATTTTGCTTATTTTATTTTCCTCATTTTATCTATTCATTAAAGGAGCAAAAAGCTTGAACCTGGCAGAAGTTATTTTTGACTTTGCTATAATATACATCGAGATCAGATCAGTGTTGATATGATTGCAAGGGGCTATTTCTTCAGATGTAAAGCAGCTGGAGCATAATCTTACTAGTACTCAATTCTGTCTAGTACCAAAAGCCAGAATGCATGGAGCTTTACATCTACTTTCCCATGTGCACATTATAAAAAATGAATGTAAAATTTTTTCGTATGTTCTCAGGGTGAATGCAATATGCCCCAGTTGTCTTTCATGTGGTTTGAACATTACCTGCTCTCTATATTGCTTGGGTTATGGAAACAGTTGGCCTTCACACTTTTCAAATGGTGTAGGTTTCCAATAAAGAGGCACAACATGTAGGTATGTGCAGTGTGTGATCCATGCCTTTTACAAGTGACTGGATTTCATGTGATCACTAACATGCTGGAGAAAATAAGTTCTAATTAATTAATGCTTACAGTTCTTATTATATACTTCTGTATTAATTCTAACACAGTGTGTCTAATAAAATGATAAGTGACCAAACTTAACATGCTAAAATGTAGTTTAAAAAGAATGATTTAATTAACTGGACTTAACATAAGCAGCATATGGTGAAATGAGTAGTGTAGTGAAGGTTCAGGCAGTCAGACATAATGCTGACTGCTCACTTCCACAATGTGCTGGGGTTAAGGGAATGTGATACACTACTTGTACTCCTGCTGAGGCATGAAGGCCACTTCATTGTGAAGTGACATGCTATTCAAGTGGTAATTACAGTTCAATTCCTTGTATGGGTAATGTAACTTCTGTCTTCACCACCACATCCACCACATCTAGAACAGTTCTGGGACTGTTTAGTCTCCCTAAATTGCTTCTGGGGTAAAGGTTTATTGTGTGCCTTCAAATCTTGTAGCCAATGTAGGCTGGTACAGTAATACAAATGTTTACATTCCAAAGATATCTGGTTCACGTAACCAGCAGGTTCCAACTATCCAGAAAGGACTTTTCATTGTTTTTCTCATTATTTCCAGACAAATGTCAGGATAGTACATTCAAATAGGCCACTGTTTTTATGTCCTTATATAATTACCATTCATGACCATTGTTCCATCTTATTCAATGCTCTATAACCTTGCAGTCACAATAGTGGCATCAAATAACCTATGACTAAATCTCTGCTTATTTAATTATCATACAATTTTCTTCCAGCTTTTACTATCCCAGCAGTTATTATTATAAAAAACCTGATTTTGATGTGCATTTTGAGTTTGTTGACAGATGTGTGTTTTAAATGTGGAGTCTGTTACTTGAAGCTCACATTTTGTTGCTTTTCCTGCTCTCACTGCATTTTAATGATGATGCTGTTGCAGTTGAACATATTAATTATTCAGTAAACTGAAAATAAAGTTGATTATTGTTATATCCCTTATTTCTTGCTCATATATTATGTAAAGTGTCTATTTTTGCAGCGTGTGGAAAAAATACTTCCTACTCATTACTTCTTAAAATTTGATCTGTGGCAGTGTATGCCACATATACAGCTTTCCCACTCAGTTGTAGTTGGTAGAAATGTATTTCCCAATTTGAGGGTGTCATAATATAATCAGGGAGAAACACAAATCCCACTTTTAAACCATTTTAAAATCTACTTAAGAATAGAAGGTTAATCCCTTTCGGCATTTATTTTTTAACTGAACTGAATGTTTATAACTTCTTGTAAGCATAATTTTCATTTCACTTCAGTGTGCCACTATAAGCGTAGTTTCTTAATTGGTACAACATACTCCACCTTAACTTCTCCATGTCATATTGATATTTATTTCAGTATAGTTCACCTGCATCATTACTTCTTATAACAGTCTCTAGATGCTGGGGTTGATTGTTTCGTGGCATTGATAACGATGGTTACTGTATTCTGGGATACGATGTCACATAATGTGATATGAACCTGCTCCTCCACCATCAGGTTAACTGAATCTACCCTGATGACAGACAGCAAAAGATTCATCTCCTATAACAGAGTCAGTAGGTTCCTCACGCACATACACAAGAACATGCTTCACATCCTAGGAGGAAGTAATGCAATCCAGATGTTACATAAATATTTTTAAGTCACATCACATTTTCAGAACTGTAGAGCCCAATGCCCAAACATTAACCTCCTGGCCTTCATGGATTAAGTAATTTAATTTCTAGACTAGAAATCCACATTTCAGAGTCCATTTAGTCTTCATCTTATTCTTTCTGCATAGGTTTACGTTTCCGTTTTATCTACACCGTTCCCTCTGCATGGTCCTTTAATTCTTCCTCTATCTTTCCCTTGTCAGGAACTGGGGTGGTGTACGTTGTGTAATGTGCCGGTTATGAGCTGGATGACCAGGGGTTCAATGCCTGGCAAGGGCAAGAGGTTTTTCTCATATCAGAAATGTCGAAGCCAGTTTTGGCGCCCACCAGCCTGTGATTCAATGGGGTACTAGGCTTCTTCCACCAGGGTAAAGCAGCTGGGGAATGAAGTTGACCACTTACCTCCATCTAGTACCAAGGTTAAGAGTGAGAAGAGCTAGACCTCTACCTTGATTGATTATTGGTGATTTATAAAACCTTCTATAAATCTTGGTGCATTACAGGGCTTGTAAAAAATTACAAGGCAACACAGATACCTGTTAAAAAATCCTGCTGCGATGTTGTATTCAAAATTTTCAAGAATATTTCAACTTACAATTCTTTACTGAAATTCTTGAATTTCTCTCTTATGTACAGGATCCCTCTGCAGAAGCAGAGCGAGCACATGACAATCCATACCGTGTGTTAGTTGAGAAGTACGAAGCACTGCTTGAGATGCAGCGGCATCCAGCCTCAGCCAGGCAGCATCATGTTGCTCCTACCTCCAACTGTCTCTCCTTACAGGAAGAATTGCAGTTGTCAGGAGAATTCTCCAGCTTTAATGGGAAAGTAGATGCAGATGCAGAGAGTGATAATGAAGGTACTGAACCAATTATACCTGGTAAAAGTTGTACGAAAGAAAATAAGACACAGAAAAAGGCTGACAAGGCATTTTCTGCAACTCCAACAGACTTCTCAGAAGCAGAAACATTGTCGTCTGGTTTTTCAGACGAGACTAGCAACAAGACAACACAAACAGATGGACATCTACCACCAGGTTCATTCCTGTGTTCTATTGCGGATGGAGATGATTGTCGCTTCAGTATCTATGATGATGCAAGTCCTATAGAAAGTCGTTTCCGAAAGACGCCCGAGTATCGTCAACTTTTCCGTGAAATATTTGCTGTACTCAAAAGAGCAGCAGAAGCCAAAGATGAGGGTGAGAAACTTCCACTGCTAGAAGATCTGACACCTGTAGCAGAAGCTCCTAAAGTTCCACCAGTGACTCCAGCTAAAGAAGAGCTTCCAGAAGATTGTTATAAGAGTAACGGTGGCAACAATGAATATTTCTCGAATCCTGAGCTTCCAAACAAATCCACAAATAGTGAAAATGTTGCATGCAGTGTAATGAACAATGAAACAGCCTCCCTTAATGTAAAGATGGATTGTGCAGTGAGCCATGAAAATGCTGGATGCAACTCACAAGAATCAAATGATTCTGTAACCAAAGAAACTGACTTGCCCAGGCCTAAAGCAGCACCAAAACAAGACATACTAGAATATTTGTCTGTTGGTGTGGGCATAAGAAAGAAGTCACATGGAAGAAAGAATTCTCCTATGAAAACTTTGAAACCAACTGTAGCAGAAAGAGTAGAACAAATAGAGTCAATTCCTTCTCAAAGCAATTGCAATGGCATAACACATCCCAACAGAGTGTCCAACAGTGGTAGGAGGAGGAGAGAGCTAAAGAATTCTGATAAAGGAAAAGGTGGATTTAACCAGTCACTGGCACCATTTGAGGTCTGGAAGAAAGGAGAGATTCAAAACTCATCTTGTAGCCAAGACAAGCCCTCGTACTTTCAACAGTCATCTTATCAGAGGCGAGGGCATCAGCAACAGAGCACTTGGGATTTCCAGCCGTTCATCAGCTCTGCATCACAGGAAGTTGCAAAGTTGAAACGTCTCGAAAAGTCTTACGCTGAAGTTCTCCGCCTTGGACCTCAGAAATGCAATACTCGACCAGTCTCTACAAATCCCTATCGTAAGTGAAACTGCAGGTGACAAAGATACGTGTATTTCTTGACTACTATCATCACTAACGTTTCAAAACAAGTGACAAAAGAAATGTACATAGTCTTATAGCCACGAAAACAAGCCATATTGCAAGGATTTTAGTCATAAACCAAACCGAAGGGAACTACAGTTTTAGTGCCAAGTGCTCCTTCTTCACTCATGTTGCAACAACCACAATATGTGGGTTTCTTAAATTCTGCATTCAACCTTGTTCATATGGCATGGCACTTGTATATGGACTTTGGTGGATGGTACACTTTAGGTATGTTGTATTGGGATTGTAATGAACTGCCTCTTGTGCCATGTGTATATTTTTTCATGTATTTTACCCAGGCTTTGTAAAAGATATTGTGTTGTGTACATGCAATAGTGTACTGTAAATTATGTGTATAAAAAGAACATTCAGCAAACACATGTTTAAACATTCAGTCAGTTTTTTAAGGCAAGTTTTCAGCTGCTTTCACTGATACTTCTAACTGAAAGGTAAATCAGTGGTATTGGAAAGGTTCCACCAATTCACCAAACAATGGATTTAATATACTGGCATTTAACAGCAAAGTTAAAGAACTGAAAAGTGCAAGGGCAGTATTTTGCAGTAGGACCAACAGATCTAAAACCTGCAGCAGATGGAGTGTGCGACAACTTGAGGAACCTCTGATTTCATGGTATGGCTAGGGTAAGATGAATTGCCAGATAATGCTCACAATTGATTTTTTTACTGCAAAATTAGCATGTTTATTATGTTTTTTGATAGCAGTGTAACATGCAGGTGATAGCTTGGTGGGGGACTTGGTAGTTAGGGAAAAATTCTTCCTTGGAGCATAAAGCAGAGGTGGAAGTGGAATCTGCACTCACAGTTCACATGCTCTCCAAGCCTTTGATCCACAGAAAGCACTGTTTTTGGCTATCATTTTTTAATGGTTTTCTTACTGAAACTTTCAGTAGATGAGACTATATAGGTTCTACTGACATGATGTTACTACACAATAAATGGAAAGGAGATGGAAGTAAACAGTCCTGACCTATTTTGAGGTACTATTCTGGCATTTGCCTGTAAGGAGCAAGTTCCATTTCTCAGTTGGAGACACCTATGGTGGTAGGAAGGTGATGGTAAAAGTGGTGAAAGCCTGCAGATGGAACCAGCTGCTGCTTAGCTTTGGATCAGACCCATGGTGAGAAGCTGATATTCTTCATATTCATGAAGTCTACCTTCATCACAGGTGAGACAAATGGATTGTGCCGAAATACAAATGGAACCTTTCACTGGGTGTGTTAGAAAAAACTAAGTAGTGAAATATGCATTACCACTTTCATCACGTTTGTTTTATTGCACCACAGTATTCTAAAACAGATGGCTATCTCCAAAACACCAGCCTAGATTACTGAAATGCACCATTGTCATAATCCTCACAAGCTGATTTACGAACCAAGTTTATGAAGCTTATGCAAAGAACAGGATGTTCCAAGGATTAAAGTTGAAAATATCTGTGTGGTTATTCTTGATATGTTTGTTTTATGCATTAAAAATAACCAATGGTCTCACCTGATAATCACTTCTGTCAATAACTTGCTGCCATACTTTGATGCTTGTGAACTGTGGAAATAGTTTACTTACTGAAAAACAAATTTAATGTACCTCTAGGCATAATACCGCAAGTGGACAAGCACCCAGTAATATACCACCACCCATATAAGTGCAATTATAAAAAAGTAAAACATCGTCATGATGTCAAGTCACTGACTGATCTACTCCGTTCATGACAAGTGTCATCAACAACTTATTCACAAAAATATAACCTACAAATATGAAACAAAAACTGGTTTTTGACGAGCCTTGTATGATACTGAACCGAATAAAAGTCGGAAAATCTGACAAATGTATACCATATCAATTTCCAAAGGGCATTATGTAAAACCATGTTTTACATGGATAAATTGCATTAAAGACATCTTTAAGAATGGCAACACAGAATGCAATTGCTAAACTAGTGATTAAAAAAAGTCTGCCAATAATCTTTGAAGTTGCAGTTTTGACAGAAGTGTTCCTTGTCATTCTTCTGCCCCTCCATGGATTACTCTTATGCAGTCCATACAGGCTTACTTCTCTTTAAAATGGTCTTACTGTGTGTTTATATCAGTTTGGTTTTAATTGAAGACAAAATTCAATCACCAGTTTTGCACAGTCTATTACGAAAGATTATCCACTTACTTTTATTCACATTTGATATTCTTCTGTTTTATCACACACATATTTAGTTCCACAACAATTAATTTGGTTTACAGTGGAAGAAGTATGAAAGAAATTCCAACACTCTTTGCTCATGTAAGGTTCAGAACGAGGTGTGCCATTTACTTTATTTAGGGTTCAAGTGTTCAATGTATACATCCTTACAAAAAAATGTTGTGGGTGGGACATTCATGATTGGTAAAATTAGGACTTCTTCCAAATTTTCTGATTTGCCTGCCAGTATTTCGATTTTGGGAACCAATCTGAACACAGTGAGGATTGCCTATAATGTTCCCTAATGTTTAGTTACTGTAATTAAAACACATGGAAATTATAAAAAAAAAGGATAAAACAGTAACAATCAAAAGCCTAGTTGTAATTCTTGTGGAGGCATTTGGTTTTGCAAGTACCTTTATTTTAGAATTACAAGTGGTTTATAAATGCACATACAACCAATGCTGCTGACACAGTATGGACAAAATGCTTGACTTGTGAGAGGCATGTGTACATTGTGCTTCAATAAAACACAGGTTCCATCATGTTACAAATGGCCACTGGTGATGTTATGGCTGTACCTGTGCAACATGAATTAGTCCAACATGTACTGTACATACTTTATGTATGCTGCATATGAACATTTTCAATACCTTTTTAAAATCACATATGAAAACTATGGGGTCCATAACAGACCATTCAATTACCCCCCCTTCCAAAAAAAAAAAAAAACTAAAAACTAATCATAGTATTATATGGGGTGTGAATTCAGAATGTATTAAATTTTTGACTGTGGTCTCAAAACCTCTATATAAGTGGCCATTTCTTTAACAACATACTCTAAACCAAACCCTTTTGGTATACAAATCTATAACCACTGGTAATACACAAACACAATGCCAAGACTGCCACAAAGTAAAATAGTATGCAATCCAATTCTTCATGTTATAGTCCTATAACTACTGGTATTTGCCTCCACATCTTGTCACTTATTTCAACTCTGTACATGCCCAATTTTTGCTGAGTCTTTAACAATGCAAACATTTCAAGATTTGTTGAAGAGTGCTTTGTGGATTGTTCCTATGTCAGGAACAACTGATGACTTCCCTCCTGTTGGAAGCTTGAATGAACTGCCACTGGAACCTCGGGAGCTGTTAAAACAGTGTGGGTGTTAAAATAAAACACTATGGTATTATGGGTAAGTCTAAGATAAGACATCAACTGTTACAAGCAGGATATGCAGATGTACCAAGAACTTAAAAGAAAGAAACAACAATGGGTAAAGTGTGAAACCAGAACTTTTACACAAGATACCAAAAAAGCAGTACTCAAGGCAAGCTGGTAAATTTGCAATGAAAATGAGTTATATATGGATGATAATCTGATTTGTTTGAGAATATGCCAGAAGGCCACTGGAGACACCACATATAAAGTCAAGTGATCAAGAGAGGGCAGAAGTGCAACTGGGTTTATCCACAAGTTAACTATGTTGTGCAATGAGCAAATAACACGTGTTGGTGCCTCCCAAGAACAGACCATGTTTATGTCCCTTCAGCAGACTTGTGCTTCCCCATCAGCAGTAACACCTCAGAATAACACAGCCACACCAACAGCTGTAGGACAGTCCTTGTCCTCACCATCTGGACCCTATGTGCAACACTGCATGTATGTCTACGCTCTGCACACAGGCCTTCACAAGGGTCCACTCAACCACAATTTTGAGCTCCCCACAGGGACAGATAGGTGGAAAGTTGCACCAAAACCATGGGACAGCACAACAGAGGTAGGAAAGATCCCAGCTGGTGGACAGGAGTTTACACCCCACTGTGCTTGATGTATATCGTCAAAGGGCAAAAATCATCAAACAAACTATTTACTGAATGAATTACTTCTATTAAGCCATTCTAAATATGCAGCAACAATTATATACAAAGAAAACACCATGTGTTGATAAACAATAAGTTTAAAACTAACTAAAAATCTCAATACTAAATATTTTGTCATAATCAATTAGTAAGATACATGATTAATTTTATTATAATCAGAGATATATTTGTTATTATTCATAATGGCTTGATTATGAAAGTGCTTTGGGTTCAATAAATCTACAGGGAGTTAATAACTACAAAAAATTTAGCACTAAAAGAAAGGATGTCAGCCACACACGAACGCATGTCAAACCCACACATGAGAATGGTATGCTGACTAAGGAGATGATACAGTAGGCCCTCAGCATTCAAAGGCAGCCCAGTTAACAAGACAAAAAAGAGATAAATACAGAATGTGACAGAGTGCAGAAAAAGAGTACAAAATAATATGCAAGTAAACATGTCCACATCGCCCCTCAGAGCAAGGAGCTACTCATCCCAACAGCTACAAACACTGCACATGGCCTGAATATATACTTGGTTATCAGTTACCTCACTGAATTCCTTCCAGCACCAGGTATTGATGGTGGCCTGGAGTTCACCAGCATACATTTCATGGGCTGCCCATCAAGCTGTCGATTGTGGTACACATCAACAGCTTTCACAGCATCTTTATGTAGCTGGTATACCACCTCTGCTGTTCCTGGTCGAACCAAACGCGAAGTCACCAATGGACCTATGTCTTCAAAGAGCTCCTAAAAATATGTAAGAATTTTACGTATTATTAATACAAATACTTAAAACATAAAAATGTCCTCAGGTTAACTTGTGTAAAGTAGCTAAGAGATATGAAATCAAATTATGAGCTCAGGTATGGAAGTGTCTATAGAATATTCCAGACCATCAAGTAGAAAATCCTCCTCCACTCTTCTGTATCCACACCTGTGTCCATTACTGCCGTGGTACCCTTTATGTATCTTCCATCTTTTGGTTTATCCATCCTGTCCTTTGCCTCTTAATGACCTTTCATTTGATGCATTTATTTCCAAAACACTCTGCGGAATTTTATTCCTATCCACTAATATATCCTCAGTTAAATAAACTTTGTTTGTAGAGTTATGTAATTTGTAACAAATACACTTAAATTTGAAGTTTAGCACAATAAAATGAAGATTTAAGCTCTGCCTCAGAGACAAGATCTGAATACCAAACTAAATAAACTGCTGATTATGAAAAATAAACACTTACCAACTTAAAATCATGCAACTGAAACAAACACAGCATGCTTACATATCCTGCAAGTTAAGTCACTGAAGATGAAATTCCTGTACACCTCCCACAAAATGGCCATATGAGTGGCCAACACATGTAGGAAGTACATGGTGTGTTTAATATACTTTCATACACTTATGTGCATTTGTTGGTTCTGATATAACTAATTCCCCAGTGCATGGTTTTGGATCATTTAAAATTTATTTATGCTCAACAAGCAACGACTACATATGCTTACAACATCTCCCTGAAGATGGCCACATGAGTGGCCTAAACATGTAGGAGGTATACAGTGTGTATAATATACTTTCATACAGTTATGCGCATTTGTCAGTTTTGATATCATATATAACTGCTCTATGCACGGTTATGGATAATTTAAAATTGATTAATGCTCAATAAGCTAACACTACATATGCTTACAAACACCTCACTGAAGATGGCCACATGAGTGCCCAAAACATGTAGGAGGTACATGGTGTGTATAATATACTTTTATACACTTACACGCATTTGTTAGTTTCAATATCATATGTTTTTCCTGTACATATATTCATAGATGGGTCCAATAAGCATTGATACTTTTCCCAAAGACTACCTTCCCTTTTATGTCTACCAAAATACCTTTCTTAATTTGAAAATCGGGAATGGTATTCCATGCAGCTGACAACGGAAAATTTACCCGAATATCCTCATGTGTGACACTGGTCTGCAGGTTTGACACCACAATCCTATGGCCAGTCGGTGTAGATGGTGTAGTGCTGCTAGAAGATTTTGAACCAGCTGAAAGAATGCCCATGGTGCGAGGAGTAACAACAGGTGTGTCCAGTCGAGCTTTGAGTTCAGAACTCATTCTTCCAGCTAACACACCTGTACTACTGGCAAGAGTGCCCTGCCTCCACAGAGACACGTCTTCATCAGAGTCTTCAGGTTCAATGCTGGATCAAAATGATAGGTACACATTTTATATCACTAGAGGGAAAAAAAAACTTGACATCAGGGCAAGTTAAAAAAATCCTAGTTTGGAAACTCAACCACACTGTATGGCTCTCCCGAATGAGTTTTGTATTGTCCATCCAGGACACTGTTGGAAAAGCATATGATGGGTAATGACCATTTTCTTACCGCAAATAGTTCCTTAATTTCTATATTAATTTCTACAGCTCACAAAGTAAAAATAAATAAAGCAAGAGACTCCCCAGAAACTGATGTTCCACATCTCAGATTTGGTTAACATAATGAGATTAACTCCATGATGAAGTCTTGCAATCAAGTTGATGGTTACTGAGCTGATGAAAAATTACCTGCTTGAATAAGACACACTATACACACACAAATGTCTGCCACTGAACCCTAATATCATGCCAGTCAAATCTGGTCCTGCATTGCACAGTATATAATTCTCAGATACTTTTTAATATTATTCTCCATTCATACCTCTATCTCCTAAGCACGATTTTGCTAGGAAGGCATTAGAGATCACTTGGAAGACCTAGGCATAGTAAGGAAAATAATATTCAAATGAACCTTAAGGATACAAGATGGGAGAGGAGGATAGGATTCACCTAGCTCAAGAAAGGGATCAGTGGTGTGCTCTTGTGAAGATGTTAATGAGTTCCATAAAATACTGGGAGTACCTTGACTACATGAAGAACTACCAGCTGCTCATGGTGAACCATGCATTAATTAAGGGCAAGCTATACCTTTCACATGACATACGTACCGTGAAATAGGAGTGACATTCCCATGTTTCACTGACTGAGCTCCATAATTCCATTCCTCCCTCTCAGACAGCAATGTTGGTCCATGCTTCTAAAAATAAGAAGCAAGGAGACAAATGGGTAAAAAGGAAATGACAAGTATCACATTAAATATTCTATAAAGTCACATAAATTTACCAGCTGCGGTACATTCCTAGCTATTATCTTGAGGCTTGTAGGTTGAACTGGCCCTCGTCTTGCAACAGAAGTCAACACAGGATCATGCAGAATGGGGGCTCGTACTGTGTTTCGCGGCACGGAATCGTACTCATCCATTGAGGGTGGTGAATCTTGAGGCATTGGATTCACCCATGTATAAAGGCTCCGTCGCTGCATAGGAGGAGCAAATAACGGTGGTAGAGGAAGTGATGTTCTATCATTACTCACTGTACGTCTCAAGACTGTTGATACTGTTGGTATCAGATTTACTGAAATATAATTTGTATACATAAGTACAGACATTTCAATTACAAGAAAACAAAACCACTAGACAAACAAAATCCAACAGTGTATGCTATGATACCTTTTCCAGTATCAATGTCAACAGCCATTTTTGAGACTGCCATTCCAAATCCTCGCTCACTGGAAGTGACTGTGCGGTCCAGCATTTTATTTCCATTACGTGGGGTTTGTCTCTTATTGGTGCTTAAACTGATTTGGCCGTTTCGGTTGGTACGCCTTGTTATGCCAGCTCCAACACGAGATAAATTAGAAATTGTAATACCCTGAAACACATATTTTATACAGTATACAAATATTGTATTACCTTGAGATAGTGACACATGAACAAACTGACAGAGCACGAAACTGGACATTATACTCAGTAACACATCACATATAACAAGATCACAATTACATATGCTTGCATTTACCAAAGCATAATATAGAGTACTTCATTTTTTATTTCTAAAACTAAAGTTTATAGTTTCTTAAGTCATATTTACACTTTCTACTACAAATCAAACAGCACATTTCACTATATCAGGAAGCCTGTAACATTACGTTTCTTAGAAATGGTAATAAAATTAAAATTATCATTTTTATACGTAACATATATTGTCTTATCAACTTTACCCTGTTTTCTCGCAGCTTGTCCAATTTCAAACGAGCATCGGTTTGCTTGGCAATTTCAGCCAACTTGTCCCTAGCATCTGTAAGCTTCTGACGATTCTTCTGTATTATTCGCAGTCGAGCATCGCCCACAGATCCTATTACGTTACCCCTTCGTCGTCCCTGAAGACCACCTCTTCTGTTGACATGGTTTATAGTAGTAAGACTCTGGCCACGACCACCAGACTCTACCCTCTTGAGCTGTTTCCTGTGCAAATTGAATAAGTTACGTTCTCCACACTACAGACCCAAATTACAGTACGTAAGTTACTGTTTCATACAGAAATAATTTCCTCAACGGTACATCTATATACAAGACTTTGAGAGGGGTGAAAGTGTACACCAAACAGATGACAATTTACACAAAGCAAATTTGACGTCTCCGTAAACAACAACCATTTTTTACAAATGCGGCATAATTTCACGTACCTTCCTCTTCCCCGAATGTTTGCAGTCTTCGAAAACTTCTTTTGAATTATGTCATCTAAACTAAGATCCATATTTGCCATGCCTAAGCAACCACAACCATTTACTGCAGTCACTGACAGCTTTTATCCGTGATCACTGCCTTATCTGTGGTCACTGTGTGGACACGTTGGACTGGCACACTCATGGATCGCACTACGGTAGGAGACAGTCTTGTCCTCGCTATTCTAATGTGGACCGGTGGTGGTCACAGCGCAAAACTCGGGAATGCTGTACATGAGTAAAGCTCACGGCTCATCTTTCGCTAAAAGTAATTTAGAGCTCTGAATGCGGACGACCGTATTTGAGGATTCTACAACACCACTCTAATAGAGATTTTGTTGGGCGACACCCGTCTCCTGTGATGCGACGTCTTATGGAATGATACATACCAGAGGATGGTATTCCTCATAGTGCTGTTTACTGCCACAGATCCTCGTTGCCCTTAGAATTCGTAATTCCCTGAGTTTTCTTGTCCACGTCATATGAATCGAAACAATGAAACTTTAATAGAGTTATGGTCCTCATATTCGACGCCATGGAAACCTCGGATCTCAAAAAATGTTAAAGTTCATTACGATCAACTTTCTACATAAAAATTTTATCTTTGAACCCACTACAGTAATTGCCCACTTAGAATCTAATGCAGCTAGAGAGAATAATTTCTCTTTAATCCTGATGTGTGTTTAAATTTATAAGTAACAATTTTGCAAACGTTTATGTTTGTTTTATATGTAAAATGAATAAGAAATAAACATACCAGTTACATAAACGCAACGTATTGCTGTACGGATTTGTCGCTATCGACGGATCATACATATGTGGTACACAACGGATCATCTATTGTGGGCACATTTTTCTCATCTGTGGTTCACACCATCCTAGATTACCATTCATATGTGGCGAAAACACCAGTATAGCAGCGACAACGCACATGGTGTATCAAAGTTCGGTGACAAGTAGGAGCTGCTGCAACCTACCGTCCAGTAAAGAGAAATAAGGTGTAGTGATGGCTGCCAATTTTATTCTCGGCACATGGGAGGTAAATAAGTCTGTAAAGCCTTGTGTCAATAAACTGATTCGTTTTCTCGGTCGTAGTGTTATACGAAAAGAAAGCTTAAACGTGTGTACAGTGGTAGTTTTAACCTCGAGAAAAATGGCCAAGACGTGCTTGACTGTGTTGTAATTGACAATAGAATGGGCGTAGCGAGTTCATCTGCTGTCAAAATTGTGCAAAGTATATTATTCATAGCCAATAAGGAACAGTCAGATTGAGTAATGTTCTGTTTTAGGTTGTGGGTTGCAGTTCTCAGTCGGGTAATACAGAAAAGACCGGAATAGAGGGGTGAGTAAGGACCTGAGCAACAGCATAACATTCGGTAATAAAAATGTAAGTAGTTTTAAGTGCAGTATATTTAAAATATTTTAAAGTGTGCTGTAAAATTACTCCTAGGACATTGTTTTGCTTGGATGAAAGTGGTGATGTGATATGGACAGTGCCAGAAGAGACTGAAGCCATCCCACTCTTTAGCTGTGAAACGTATGAAATATACAGTACGTCTGTGTCGCAGGGGTTAGTTCTCAGTTTTGGAGCATATGCTGGACATCTCATCGAGTTCAGGGTGAGATAATGAAAAAGTTTTATTAGATTCAAAATTCTTAAAAACAGTTTATCCAAATAAATCATATTATTGATAAATTAGCAACATTCTAAGCTGAAGTAGTGCAAGTGTCAAATAAGAAAGCCGAGTTTTTAATATTTGTATGTAAAGACGCGGCAATAGGTATTTCTTTTGTGATACTGGATTGTTTTCAATTCTTCATTCAGCGTATCACCAAAAGACCCTTCTGCAAATGTAGGATTCATGAGTATACATGCTGTCATCATCATAGCTTATGTGTCATAATTTGTACCTTGAAAGTTCTGTAACATAAAATGGAAACTTTATTGATTGTGGGTTGCCAACATAGATGGTGACAGCTGAGTTATTGGTTGCCAGCATATATCAGAAATGTATCCAGGAAAGTTAGGCATAGTAAACCCATTTCCTTTGTCACTGTCTTTCTCTCTCTTTGACATCCATCTAACTTTGTAATGTGCCGTCCGTTGAGTCTCTGTTAGTAAGTAGACTTTGATGCTGCTGAATGTATGTCACTATGAAAAGCATAACTGTAAGCATCTATTTTCCATTGCTGATATGAAACTAAACATGATGGATTTCTTTTTTTTATGTATTAACTGTGACT